>ENA-UOOR01000190-UOOR01000190.1-fermentation-metagenome-genome-assembly--contig:-NODE-190-length-93077-cov-21.567339_pt1 | contig 93077 bp, 91 predicted proteins | sample MGYA00245780_ERZ724029 | MGnify/ENA primary metagenome ERZ724029 (study PRJEB28704, sample SAMN03018315) | fermentation metagenome | biome: anthropogenic terrestrial biome; feature: soil; material...
GCTCCCGGTAGACCGCCTGCTTGGCCTTGGTTGGTTGGTGGAGTCTCAGCCGCAACGTGATAGTTTGCACGCTGGTCACCCCCCTTCGGTTTGCTCTCTGATGTACCGTTCGATCGTCTCCGCAGACACATTGCCCGCGCCATGCGCGTTAGGCGAGACCGAGGAACTCCTTGAGCAGAATGCGGGCCGACACGCCCTTGAAGACTTTCACCAGGTCGGAAGGCCTAACAGACGGCGGTGACGCGACAGACAGATGCACATGGCCAGGCGTGACCTCCAGCGCGACCATGTCCCATTCTCGCTCAGCGGCCGATTGCTCGACAGTCTGCTTCAGTCGCTCAGCTACCTGCCCGACGAGAATGCGCCGTCGACACTTCGGGATCCAGACCATGCGGTACATGATCCAATAGTTGGGATGTCTGCCAAACTTGATATCTCTCGTATTCTTATTTTACCATGCTCGCCGTCAGAAGGCAACAAGCAAGCAAGGGGGCGACGACTAGGCCGAAGACCGGAGCGCTTCATCCCCGGGATGAATCCCGGGGCTTTCGCTCACAAATCTCTGTAACGCGCTCAATAGCTGAGGCCGAGATGGCGCTCAATAGCCTTCCGGATTTCGGCCCTGATACGAGGGTCGTCTACCCGACCGAACTCTCTCCCAAGACGGCTTTTTGATATGGTACGTATCTGGTGCGCCAATACAAGCGAGTCCCTATCCAGATGGGCAATATCGCGAGTGAGGAGGACCTCAGTGGGGTACACTCTACGGCCTGTCCGCATAGACGTTATCGGCAGCACAGTCACGATCGAAAGGTTCTGGTTTACCTCTTCCGCGGACACAACCAGAACCGGGCGTTTGCCCGCCTGCTCAGAACCAACGGCAGGATCGAGATCTGCCCATAATATGGACCACTGATAGCCTACCATCGGGGGATCATCTCCGCGCTCTCGCGGTCAGCATGTCGAAAATCGTATTCGACGGTCTCGATGTCGCGCAAGAACTCGGGGTCAGAGGCCGCGCTCTCCATAGCCCGCCGGAAGTCTTCTCGCTCAAGGTCTGCAATGTACCGCTCGACAGCTTCCCTTACAGCAGCGTTGGCAGACCGGACTCGCTTGCTGCGGGCTAGTATTCTCAGCTTATCGACCAATGAAGACGGAAGAGCTACCGTCATCTTCTTTAGCCTTGCACTATCTGCCATACTGATTCGCCTCCCCAGAAGTACTGTATCAGCATACTGCGCTCGGCGCAAGGGGTCCCCTGAGATCACCTGAAAATCCACCCGTGCTCAAGCATCGGCGCCCGCGGTATGCTCCGCGAACCTATCCCAGCCCCTATGCATTACCTACGCCTCTGGGAATGCGTGCCGGTGTCAACACCAGCCGTAGAATGTAGTTAATCTCCAGAAGCAATGCGCGTTTTCTCCGGACCACGTGGACGATTTTATCAGAATACGCATGTTCAGACCTCTCGACGCATACAGCCGCGAACGCCTCGCCGGCACGAGCTCAAACCCAGAATCCTCCACTTGAGTCCTTTCGCTCCCTCGACGTCAGTATTGTCCCATTGTCCCGCGTACCGCCTTAGTCCTCTCCCATGTGTCTCTCCGTCTCTTCGCTGGCGGCGGTCGCGAGCCTGTACTCCACGACCCAGGGTTTACGCAAACCCGGGGTTTTAAGACCCAGGCGGGCGGCGAAAGGCTCGTTTTCGGGGCCGAAATCGGGGTTCGGATGCGTGGGGGCCGCGGGCGCAAAAGAGAGCGCCGCGGCCGGTGCCTTGTAGCTGGGGTTCGAGCATGGTGAAGATGTGGGGGCTACTCGCTGCGCATCGGCGGTCGCGAGTCTGTACTCCACGACCCAGCCTTCGCACCAACCCGGGGTTCCAAGACCCAGGCGGGCGACGAAACGCTCGTTGATCAGGCTACGATGCGCAACAGAGTCCGCGACTTTGGCGGATCCCTCCCCACAACGACCGAAGGGCCCCAAGGGGCTCCGCTCTTCGTCACATCGGTCCTTCATCTGCTCGACTCTGTACAACCTGCGGCCTCGCCAGTGCCCGCATCGCCTTGACTCTCAACGAGTCTTCGCCGACGAATACGGCGCTCACAAGCCCAATGCCGATGCGGGCGTTGAAACCCGCAACTGCTTGCCCCGGGGTTTCCACGCCGATGAATGGCGCAAGGACTTATTGCGAGTTACTTAGTGAGTTGCTCGTCCACAAGAAGTACCCCAAACAATCGGTATCAGAGAAGACCGGCGCATCTGAGTCAATCCAGCTGGTCATCGTCAGCGCACCCCGCATCTGAATGGGCGACGCCCATAGCGTCGAGGAGTACGTCGGCCCAACCCTGGCTGATAAGTCCTTGCTCGACAGCGCGCCCGGTTTTCTCGCGTACTTCGGACAGAACCTCGTGCGCGCCGTCTGGTCGTTAGATGCGAGTATCGTATCTGAGCATCCGCGCCTGCCTAATGACGCCCGGTCTGTACTCCTCCGTCTGCTTGCGGTCTCTGAAATATCCCAAATCCAGAAGGCGCCAGAGCATGGCCTCGTGGCTCACTCTGAAGCACTGCTCAAGTCGAAGGATCGTCGGCCAGCTCGGCTCCGCGTCGGTTGCATGCTTGGCAAGCATGGCGTCAATACCCGCCCGGTCATCCCTTCGTTGAACCTGACGTGGTACAGCTCGTGCGCAGCCGTGAAGAACCGGCGTCCCAGTGTCCTGCCGCTGTTTAGCACTATCAGTACGGAATCGTTCTTTCGCGCGAACAACCCCGATGCCCTGGAGGATTCGCCGAACGGAGTCCGTATAACCGAGATGCACTCCCAGGACCAGAGAATGCGGAGGATATCCACGGGCTGTGTTTCGCCTACTCCCCATTCTCGTCTCACCTGAGCGGCCGATTGCGCCGCGTTCGCCCGCGACATCAGCGAACACGCCCCCCGAGCGCAGCATCGAGTTCAGCTATGTCGGCGATCAGCCCTTTTGTCCAGGCGACAATCTCCAGATCCTCGTCGGATAGGTCCTCGGCAATCCGGATGTGTAACTCTTGCGTTGCATTTGGCGCCAGACTCCATTACCAATGTAACATGCTTTCCGGCTGACATCAGTGCTCTGTTTCAGAGGGCATCGTCCACGTAGTCCGGACGATAGCCTGCCGACCGATCCTATCCAGGCTGGGGCCTGCTGGTATAATAGGTATTGGGACCCTTGCAAATGGGTCGAGCGAGCCGGCGGATCGCTTTCAGGGCGCACACACGCATTCTACGGCGATCTGCGGTTTTCAGAATAACCGGACAAAGCGGAAGGAAATGATGTTCAGCTTATGAAGAAGCTCGTAGTTCTCACAGGCACCGGGATCAGTGCTGAGAGCGGAATCAGGACTTTTCGCGACTCAGACGGACTCTGGCATGACCATGATATCGCCGATGTAGCGAGCCCGGAAGGATGGGGCCGGGATCCAGGACTGGTCCTCGACTTCTACAACCAGCGAAGAAGGGATCTTTACGAAGCCAAGCCCAACGCTGCCCATTCGGCACTTGCCAGAGCCGAAGAAGAGTTCGATGTGCACATTATCACCCAGAACATCGACGACCTCCACGAGCGCGCAGGCAGCGCCAGGGTATTGCACCTTCACGGCGAGCTGAAGAAAGCACGCTCCACAGCTGACCCGAGTTTGGTCTACGACATAGAAGGCGCCGAGCTGAACTGGGGAGACAAGTGCGAACTGGGATCACAGCTCAGGCCCCACATAGTCTGGTTCGGGGAAGCAGTGCCGGCCATGTCTGAGGCCGCGGACATCGTCCACAGCGCCGACATTTTCGCGGTGGTAGGCAGTTCGCTAGTCGTCTATCCTGCCGCGGCGCTGGTTCAGTACGTTACGCGCGACACGCCCATCTTTGTGGTAGATCCCAAGGATGTTGCAGTTCCCACGTGGCGGAGTATCACTTTCATCAGGGAGAATGCGACTACAGGAGTGCCGAAGATGCTGGAGGCCATCCGCAAATTGGGTTAGGGCTGGGCATGCGCTTCAATAGTCGTTTCCTGCGGTGCCATGGCGCAATGCACTTGCAGGATCGCCATATTCACTCCGGCTCACGATCAAGCACCCGTTCTCGATGCCGCTTGGCCGGGAAATACCAGCGAAAACTGGTGTGACGAGGGACAAGGCTGGGTCGGATTGGGTCTGCTCCGACAGCGGCAGACACCACCGACAGCACAAGCTGATTCAGACTAACGCCCTCTTGCTTAGCTGTCTCGCTCAACGCTCTGTGCAACGATACAGGCACCCTCAAGGTAAACTTGCCACTATACTCGGCAACCTCATATGCTCTCGGGACAGGAGGCGTGTCGCCATCTTCCAGAGCTGCCGCAAGCCAGCATTCAATGGCTTCCCTTACGCTAGACAAGGCGTCTTCAGGCGTTTCGCCGTCCGACATGCACCCGGGAAGCTCAGGTACTTCAGCCAACCAGCCTCCTCCATCCTCAGGAGCAATACGAGTCAGTCTAGCGGCGTACCCGAACAAATCCCCCTTATCGATTGCTGTCATTGCGAATCGCCTCCATGATCTCGTTGTATAGCCGTAGAGCTTGCCTGACGTACGGAGCCTTCATGGGGTGTGCCTCAACCACTGTAAGCCCAAAATCAGAAACTGCCGGGTGTCGGAAGGTCCGGTGGCTCCCCCGCTTGGTCACACGGCATCCCGCCCCCATGAGCAGATTCTCAATCTCGTCATACCTTACCGTAGTAGGGCTGTTTCGCATATCTCTCAAGAGTTTCTCAAGACGCCCCATCTGCCTCACTCCATATTATGTTCCCCGGCACCATCTATGATACCACCCCTGGCGTAATCGGGAAAGCATCGATTGTCTTCGGGTGGGCACAGGCATTGCTGCTCCCAAGACTGTGCTCCTTCAACGCCCTGGCGCATTCCCGTCCTCGTGTGTCGCATCTGCGCCACGTTCTTGCGCGCGCTCTCCACTACGCCCTGCGAATCAGGATCCGCACGCTCATCTTCTTCAATGAGGTCGGGCTCAAAGAGAAGGTCTGCAAAACCCGCCTTCAGCATCAGCCGCTCGTACTTGCCAAACGAGATCAAATCAAGTCCAAGGCTCTTCTGGCTTTCTAGGCGTACGATGACATAACTCGCTCTTCGCGCGTTGGGCTGCAAAGGGATGTATCGCAGCCGAGCGTTGGAGCTGTTTGCCGGATAGGCAGGCTCCACATCTGCCCGAATTCGTTGGCCCGCAAGTAGCCCAAATCCCGAAGACGCCTAACCATCGCCTTGTGACTCATGCCAAAATGCTGTTCCAGGTAGATGACATCGCCCGCGGCAAGACCGCGCTCGCTGCAAAGCCATCAGCCTCGGCCTCTCGCTCAATCGGCTGGTCCGCCACACCAACTCTGCAGGCCGCCCCGAGCATTCCTACATCGTACCGAACGTGGAAACACTCATGCGCTGCGGTGAAACGCTGGTAGCCCGCTTGTTGCAGCGATGGGCGCTCTATGGTATATTATGCCTGTAGATGTCGAATGGAGATCAGGCTGGGGGCCGGATCGCCCCCGCAGGGCGCTCATCCCGCGCCGCGCGCCCTGCAGCAATACCGGATGTAGAGGAGGGCAACGCTTGGCACAGAAAGGCCGCGTATCGTCAACAGACCGCCGCAACCTGCTTGATGCCTTCGCGCTGATGGGAAGGGGCCAGTTTCACCGCGCTCGGGCTTCGTTCGAAAAACAGATTCGGTCCCAGAAGTCGTCCGATCCTGCAACTCTCCTTGGTCTGGCCGCCGCGTCTATCCTCGACGGCGACCCGGGCAGCGCAGTTGCGAACACGCGTCTGGCTTGGGCGGCTGTCAGCGATGACCTGTTTGAGCTGGTGACCGTTGCCGCCTACTACACTCGCTCAGGCAGGCACGACGAGGCCCTTTTCGCGCTGATGCGCGCCCGCGCCATGGCCTCTGACAATGGTGATGATGCGGCGCTCATCCAGGTGTGCCGTTTTCTCCGGGTTCTGGGTGAATCAAGAGAAGCCCTCAAAGCCGCCAGGGAGGCGGTGGAGATCACTCCCGATAATCCGAACTCCCACAGCGCTCTCGGAGATACTCTATACGACATGTGCAACTACCCGGACGCCTTGGCAAGCTACCAAACCGCGCTCGATTTGGATTCGCAGCACAGGGCTGCGCACATCGGCGCCGGCAAATGCTTCGGCGAAATGGAGAAATGGGATGAGGCGCTGTCCTGTTTCGAGAAGGCCTGCTCCATTGACAAGCGAAGCCCCGCGGTGAACACTGGCCTCGCCGTTGCCTTGTTTCGTCTTGGGCGCAGGGAGGAATCGGCAAAAGCAGCCAAGCGCGCTTTCTCGCGTGTGGGGAATGACCCCAGCTGCGCCCATGATCTCAGTCAACTGTACCTTAACGACCTGGATATGCCCGCTAAGGCCGTGCCGTTGTTGACCATAGACCTAGTCAACAACCCGCACAGCCCCGAACACCTCAACCAACTGGTCACCGCCATAACAAGAAGCGATGACGGACTAGAGAATGCACGTGCGCTGGCAGCGTTGGCCCACGTTAATATGGAACTGGCCATGGCCGTGACTGACGCCGCGCACCTTGCCTCATCTGATTCGCATCGCGCTGCCCAGCAATCGGCACGGCTTGTTGGCATCGCGCAGGCCGCGCCGGACGGCCCGGTGTACCAGCTCAAGATCGCCCTCGAGCGTGCCAGTCCGCCCATATGGCGCAGAGTGGTTGTGCCGGGCGATCTATCCCTGTGCTTCCTGCATAGTGTCATACAGTCGGTCATGGAGTGGGACGGCGACCACATGCACGTCTTCCGCATCAGCGGCCTAGACGTGGGGGATCTCGAGTATGCGGAGGGGGAATGGGACCTCATCGACGAGTTCGACGTGACGGTAGCCGACGCCGCCATGGCATCAAAAGGCAAGTTCCGCTATATCTATGACTTCGGCGACAACTGGATGCACTACATCACTGTGGAGAAGACGTTTCCCCGCCAAGACGGCGTGACCTACCCAGTGTGCACCGGCGGTCGCCGCGCCTGCCCGCTCGACGACTGCGGCGGGATCCATGGGTACTATTCCTTTCTCGAAGCTCTCGCCGACCCCGACTCCGAAGAACACGACCGTGCCGTGGAGTGGTTCGGAAAAGACTTCGACCCGGAAGCTTTCGACGTTGACGCCGCGGACGCCGCGCTTGACTGGATTAGGAAGGCTCCATGTCGCATCCCGCAAGATACTTGAGCTTGGCAGCTGTGCGATGCGCGGGGGTAGAACTGGAAGTGCATGTGACGCAGATAGTGCCGCAATCTCCGTGACCGCCTCTGACTCGTCGTCGACTGGGCCCGAAAATGTGTGGTCGGATGCGCAGGCCGCCTGCCCACACAACGACGATCGCTCCGAACTTGGCCCTGAAGAGACTGAGGGCGGCCCGCAGGCCGCCCCAGTCTATCGACTATGTACCTAGCCTGTCCCGGCTTACCTCAGCAGCTGCAGAACCGCCTGGGGTTTCGCGTTGGCTTGCGCCAGCATCGCCGTAGACGCCTGCCCAAGTATCTGATACTTGGTGAAGGTCATCATCTCGACAGCGATGTCCACATCGCGGATCCGGCTCTCAGCCGCCGTCAGGTTCTCAGCCGAAGTCGACAGGTTCGCAATCGTATGCTCCAGCCTGTTCTGGATGGCACCGAGCTTGGAGCGCTCACCCGACACGTTGTTGATCGCCGTGTTTATCGTGGTTATGGCCGAGTTAGCAGCGCTCTGGGTAGACACGTTGATGCCGAAATCGTCATTGTCAATCGCAACGTTAGCGAAGGTCGAGGTGGCGACAAGCCCGGAGAATGCAAAAGTCACACCCAGATGCTCAAACGTGACTGCACCACCAGATAGTGCCTTATCTCCACTGGCAGAAGCTCCATCGGTCACATTCACACCGCCTGCACCCACTGTGATCACAAAGTTGCCGCTCTGTGCTCCGGTGTACTTGCCAGAGAGCGTCATCGTCCCGCCATTCGCCGTAGCAGTAGCCGTGTAGTTGTCGAACGTTGTCCCGCCGGTCACCGCCAGCTGTGCGGACGTGGCCCTCATATCCGCGATGCTCACTGACAGCGATTGTCCTGCGTTTGCGCCGATGTGGATTATCATGTTCGAGAAGCCGCCTTCAAGTAGCGGTCGCGTGTTGAACTCCGTTGTGTTGCCGATCCGGGTGATCTCCACGGTCAGCGCGTCTACTTCTTTCTGGATCTGGATGCGATCGGCGTTGGTCACGGTGTCGGATGCCGACTGGACTGCTAGCTCGCGCATGCGCTGCAGGATCGAATGAGTCTCCTGGAGCGCGCCTTCAGCGGTCTGAAGGAGAGATATGCCGTCCTGAGCATTCCGGCTGGCCTGGTTGAGACCGCTGATCTGCCCTCTCATCTTCTCCGATATCGACAATCCGGCCGCATCGTCCGCGGCTCGGCCTATCCGCAGGCCGCTCGAGAGTTTCTCCAAAGACTTGTTCTGTCCGCCGTCGTTGACCGTAAGGTTCTTCCATGCGTTCAACGCAGACAGGTTATGGTTTATCCTCACTTGCTCCTACCTCCTTGTTCAGTGTTGTCGGACCCCGCTTCCATGCGGTTCCCGTTAGTCATCCGTTCCGCTTGTCTCGGTCAGCCTACTACCTGAGCAATTGCAGCACAGCCTGCGGCTTGGCATTGGCCTGCGCCAGCATCGCCGTAGAGGCCTGGCTCAGGATTTGGTACTTGGTGAAGTTCATCATCTCGACAGCGATGTCCACATCGCGGATGCGGCTCTCGGCGGCCGTCAGGTTCTCAGCCGATGTCGACAGGTTCGCAATAGTGTGCTCCAGCCTGTTCTGGATAGCGCCGAGCTTGGAGCGCTCGCCCGAGACAGTGTTGATCGCGGTGTTGATCGTGGTTATGGCAGTGTTGGCATCGCTCTGTGTGGAGACGTCAATACCCAACTCCGCAGTCGCCCCGTCCACACCTAGAGCATCTGCATCCATACTCCCGATAGTGACGGTCAAGCTCTGGCTCGCATTCGCCCCGATGTGGATGATCTTGTTGCTGTAGCTGCCGTTGAGCAGCTTCTGCGTGTTGAACTCGGTATCGGTAGAGATACGGTCGATCTCAACCCTAAGAGCGTTGATCTCCTTCTGGACCTCGGCACGATCCTCATTGGTCACAGTGTCAGACGCCGATTGCACTGCCAGTTCGCGCATGCGCTGCAGGATGGTGTGCGTCTCCTGGAGCGCGCCCTCAGCCGTCTGCAGGAGAGAGATGCCGTCCTGTGCGTTCCGACTGGCCTGGTTCAGACCGCTGATCTGTCCCCTCATCTTCTCCGAGATCGAAAGACCTGCTGCATCGTCCGCTGCCCGACCGATCCTAAGGCCGCTGGACAGCTTCTCGAGAGACTTGGTCTGACCGCCATCGTTGACGGTCATGTTCTTCCACGCGTTCAGCGCGGAAAGGTTGTGGTTAATTCTCATTTGGGTTACCTCCTTGTGCCCGGTTATGCCGCATCCATGCGGGCGGGCTTGTTAGCTGGCGCTATGTGGCCAGCGGGGATACGCTTGTCATGCCCAGTCGCCGAAAACGTGTATCCAATGACCTGAACGCTCCGCGAGTACCTTGACTATCTGAGCAGCTGCAACACAGCCTGAGGCTTGGCGTTGGCCTGCGCCAGCATCGCCGTAGACGCCTGGCTCAGAATCTGGTACTTGGTGAAGTTCATCATCTCCACAGCGATATCAACGTCGCGGATGCGACTCTCGGCGGCCGTCAGGTTCTCAGCCGACGTCGCCAAGTTGGCAATCGTGTGCTCCAGTCTGTTCTGGATAGCGCCAAGCTTGGAGCGCTCACCCGACACCGTGTTGATGGCATCATTGATCACCGTGATCGCCGCGTTCGCGCCCCACTGACTCTCCACGTGGATACCAGCTGCAGTACCCATGATGTAGGTTTCAGTAATGGCATTCGCCGTGTTCCCTGCGGCAGTGATGGTGACGCCCTCCTGGGCGGTGAATGCGTCGCCTACAGCCACATTGGCCTGTAGATTATCCCAGGCGCCCGTTGCAACGTTGTACTCCTGCAAGCTCTTCTGCGTGTTGGCGTCGTTGACCATGACTCTCCACCGTACAGTGTCTGCCTGGTTTCTGGTCCCCGCTCCCGTCAGAGTCATGTTCCCCGCAACCTTCTGATTCGTCAGGGTTTGGTTCGCGATCGCGCCTCCAACCTCAAGTGTGGTCGAAGCTGCCGATGCTATGCTTACAGTCAGGCTCTGGTTTTCGTTTGCCCCGATATGGATGATCTTGTTGCTGAACAAGCCGTCCAAGAGTTTCTGGGTGTTGAACTCGGTGGTAGTTGATATCCGCGTGATCTCGACTGCGAGTGCGTCGATTTCCTTCTGAATCTCGACTCGGTCCTTGTCGGTAACAGTGTCTGATGCAGACTGGACTGCCAGCTCCCTCATCCTCTGCAGAATGGTGTGCGTCTCCTGGAGCGCGCCCTCAGCCGTCTGCAGGAGCGAGATGCCGTCCTGCGCATTGCGGCTGGCCTGGTTCAGGCCGCTGATCTGTCCCCTCATCTTCTCCGAGATCGAAAGACCTGCTGCATCGTCCGCTGCCCGACCGATCCTAAGGCCGCTGGACAGCTTCTCGAGAGACTTGGTCTGACCGCCATCGTTGACGGTCATGTTCTTCCACGCGTTCAGCGCGGAAAGGTTGTGGTTAATTCTCATTTGGGTTACCTCCTTGTGCCCGGTTATGCCGCATCCATGCGGGCGGGCTTGTTAGCTGGCACTACACCACCAACGGGTTTCTCGGTGTTGCGCTAGATCGCGAAAAGAGTGTATCTGATGGCCTACACACTATGTCCGACCTGCCGCTACCTAAGCAACTGCAGTACCGCCTGCGGTTTCGCATTGGCCTGCGCCAGCATCGCGGTGGATGCCTGCGCCAAAATCTGATACTTCGTGAAGTTCATCATCTCGACTGCGATGTCCACGTCCCTGATTCGGCTCTCGGCAGCCGTCAGGTTCTCCGCCGATGTCGCCAGGTTCGCGATGGTGTGCTCCAGCCTGTTCTGAACAGCTCCAAGCTTGGACCGCTCGCTTGACACTGTGTTGATCGCCGTGTTGATCGTAGTGATCGCCGTGTTCGCAGCCGACTGCGTCGACATATCGATGCCCTTGTTCATCAGATCGATGGTCCAGGTGTCGTTGGCCGCAACATCGCCGGTGCCCTCTGCGAATGTCAGCCCATAAGTTGCCGCCGCAGAAGTCTTTTTTATGTCGACGGCAGTATTGGTGGCCAGTACGTTCCCCGCAGTATCCAGCCACTCGAGGGTCGCCGCCTCGGAGTCATTGGTAGCAGTAGTGACAGTCACCTTGACCTGCACCGCATTTGCTGCAAGGCCCGCCGTGGCCACCGTCCCGAACACCCGCAGCTTATCGCCGCCGAACTGAGTGCCGCCTGCATAGTTCGCCCCGAAGTTGATATTCTGATGCACTGCTAGCGCCTTTGCGCTCATGTCGCTGACGCTTACCTTGAGGTTCTGGTTGGAGTTAGCGCCAATGTGGACGGTCTTATCATCGAACTTGCCGGCTAGTAGGTTCTGGGTGTTGAACTCAGTTGTGCCCGCGATACGGTTCAGCTCGAGGGCGAGGGCGTCAGCTTCTTTCTGGATCTCGCCGCGGTCGGCATCGGTCACCGTGTCCGATGCGGACTGGACTGCGAGCTCTCTCATGCGCTGCAGGATGGAGTGGGTTTCGCCGAGCGCGCCCTCTGCCGTCTGCAGCAGCGAGATGCCATCCTGGGCGTTCCGGCTTGCCTGGTTCAGGCCGCTGATCTGTCCGCGCATCTTTTCCGAGATCGATAGGCCGGCCGCGTCATCTGCCGCCCTTCCTATCCTTAGGCCGCTCGATAGCTTCTCGAGGGACTTGGTCTGCCCGCCATCGTTGACGGTCAGGTTCTTCCACGCGTTCAGCGCGGAGAGGTTGTGGTTGATTCTCATGTGGATCTACCTCCTTGTGTGGTCGGCCCCGCATCCATGCCGGGGCAACTTGGGTCTTGCGAACGTCGGCTCCATCTGCTATCTGTCAGTGTCACGGCCATCGTCACTCCCATGGCCCTCACGGTTCTCATGTGGACTTATCTCATGTTCCACCCCCAGTCACAAGGCGGTCACCGCCGTTCTACATACTCAACCTCGACCGTAGACCTGATGGGCCACATCCGAAGAACTAGATCAACTCTGCAGCCCGGGCCGCTCCGCTATTGGGAACCGCCCTAGGCGCACAAGACGAGATGAAGTTGGATAGAGATCACTGATACGGGTTTGGTGAACCGGATCCCTGTTGCCCACGCCGCGCCTCTGTTGATACCCTGCGGACTGATCGGGCTCTCGGCAGGTCCGATCTGTCAGAGCCAGTCCATTGGGCACGCGGCCTAACCGGGGATCCTGATTGGTCTGGACGTCTTCTGCGTCGCCGGCTAGTTCCGGGTTCGCAGATGCTGCTCAGCAGCTTGCTCAGGAAGAGTGTAGCCGTCGTCAGCCTCGCTGACGAGGTGTTCCCGCCCTAGAACAGGCAGGTCGGTGTATGCGGATCCTGCGTATCACCCGCAGAACCCCTGTTGGTCTCTATATCGGCAGACAACGCGGGGGAGTTTATACCCGTGGAATGCAGACGGTACGGATATTCACCGGGCCGCAGGAAAGCCCAGCGGTACTGCAATGGGGCGATCATGATGATCGCCCCACGTTGCCGCACTATCATGGTCTGCCTTACTACCTCAACAGTTGCAGGACCGCCTGCGGCTTGGCATTGGCCTGCGCCAACATCGCCGTCGAGGCCTGGGCCAGGATCTGATACTTTGTGAAGTTCATCATCTCGACCGCGATGTCCACATCGCGGATGCGGCTTTCGGCGGCCGTCAGGTTCTCAGCAGATGTCGCCAGGTTGGCGATGGTGTGCTCCAGCCTGTTCTGGATAGCTCCCAGCTTGGATCGTTCGCCCGATACTGTGTTGATGGCATTGTTGATCGTGGTAATCGCCTTGTTGCCAGCGCCCTGGGTAGAAACGTCGATACCGGCGATGAACTCGATATCGTACGTCTTCCCATCGGCTGCATTCGCGATCACGAAGTTCAAGTCGGAGTGGACTGCAGTTCCCGCGCCGTCTGTGAGAGCTTGGGTAACCTGAGTGCCTATTACTGCATCGTCCTTGTCATACAGATTGACCACTGCGTTTGTGCCGTTAATGGTCACATTCGCACGAACAGCGGTCGCCGCTGAACAGGCGCCCCATACGCTGAGCTCGCCCGCGCGGATCACCGTGGCCGTGTCAAGCGTGGTTCCGAACTTCAGATCCACTCCGAGCGCCTTCGAGCTCATGTCGTTTACTCCAACCCTGAGGTTCTGATCCGCGTTCGATCCGATGTGGATGATCTTGTCCTTGAACGTGTTGTCCAGCAGTTTCTGCGTGTTGAATTCGGTATCCGTCGAAATCCTGTTGATCTCGACTGCAAGTGCGTTGATCTCCTTTTGGATCTCTTCGCGGTCGGCATTGGTCACAGTGTCCGACGCCGACTGCACCGCCAGCTCTCTCATCCTCTGAAGGATGGAGTGGGTCTCCTGGAGCGCGCCCTCTGCGGTCTGCAGGAGGGAGATACCGTCCTGGGCATTGCGGCTGGCCTGGTTGAGACCGCTGATCTGCCCGCGCATCTTCTCTGATATCGAAAGACCCGCTGCATCATCGGCCGCCCGACCGATCCTGAGGCCGCTGGATAGCTTCTCGAGAGATTTGTTCTGGCCAGTGTCGTTCACGCTCATGTTCTTCCACGCGTTCAGCGCAGAAAGGTTATGGTTGATTCTCATCTGAGTCTACCTCCCTGTCGTTGCTCGACCTCCACATCCTTGCGGTGGTCTCTGCACAGATCCATCGCTACCCGCTGATCTGGCCCCGCCTGGGCCTGACATCAGACCCAATGGCAGACTCGCCAATTGTCGCTACTACCTCAAGAGCTGCAGGACCGCCTGCGGCTTGGCATTGGCCTGCGCCAGCATCGCTGTGGACGCCTGGGCGAGGATCTGATACTTCGTGAAGTTCATCATTTCCACCGCGATGTCCACATCGCGGATACGACTTTCGGCGGCCGTCAGGTTCTCAGACGACGTAGCCAGGTTGGCGATTGTGTGCTCCAGCCTGTTCTGAATGGCGCCTAGCTTAGAACGCTCCCCAGAGACCGTGTTAATGGCATTGTTCACCGTTGTAATTGCGCTGTTGGCCGCATCTTGGCTTGAGACGTCTATGCCGACCATCTTCGAGGGAAGGATGTCCGTCAGTGTGGCGATGGTTGTTTCGTCTGTGAGGGCATTAGGGGCTGTCAGACTGATGGTCAAGCCATCGGGTATGGTCATGCTTAGGTTACCCATCGCGAGCGTGCCGGTAAGGTCAGCAGATCCATCCGCGAACTTGACAGTGACACCGACTTTGCTGTTTTCAGGCGTGGCATCTATGGTCACCGCAAAGCTTATCTCACTGATGACCTTCTCGCCACTGTAGGTCCCATTGATCGTGACACTGCCGCCGCCGGCAGTCACAAGCTCCTGATCGCTGAATGAAGTCGTTCCATTGACGCTGAGATCGACCGCGCCCATGGAAGCGATGTTGACTTTCAGGTTCTGGTCGGCATTGGCTCCAATATGAATCGTCTTGTCGGTGAAACCGCCCTGCAGAAGCTTCTGCGTGTTGAACTCAGTATCAGTGGAAATCCTGTCCATCTCAACTCGAAGCGCGTTGACTTCTTTCTGAATCTCGACGCGGTCAGCATCGGTTACAGTATCCGACGCCGACTGCACCGCCAGCTCTCTCATCCTCTGCAGGATGGAGTGGGTCTCCTGGAGTGCGCCCTCTGCGGTCTGAAGAAGCGAGATGCCGTCCTGGGCGTTCCGGCTGGCCTGGTTCAGGCCGCTGATCTGCCCGCGCATCTTCTCCGAAATCGAGAGACCGGCTGCATCATCCGCTGCCCTGCCGATCCGAAGGCCGCTGGAGAGCTTTTCGAGAGACTTGTTCTGACCAGTGTCGTTCACGCTCATGTTCTTCCACGCGTTGAGCGCGGAGAGGTTGTGGTTGATTCTCATCTGGCTTTACCTCCTTGTCGCTACTCGACCCCCGCATCCTTGCGGTGGTCATTGAATAGATGCGTATCTAGTCCGCAATCCCAGCCCGCCCGGGCCTGTAGTCAGGCCCAATAGCAGACTCCTGCCGTCTATCCCTACTACCTCAAGAGCTGCAGAACCGCCTGCGGCTTGGCATTGGCCTGGGCCAGCATGGCCGTGGAGGCCTGGGCGAGGATCTGGTACTTGGTGAAGTTCATCATCTCGACTGCGATATCCACATCGCGGATACGGCTCTCGGCGGCGGTCAGGTTCTCAGACGACGTCGCCAGGTTGGCGATAGTGTGCTCCAGACGGTTCTGAATCGCGCCTAGCTTGGAGCGCTCGCCTGAAACAGTGTTAATGGCATCGTTGACGGCAGTGATAGCGCTGTTCGCGTCAGACTGAGTGGACACATTGATTCCGCCGAAAAGGTCAACGATGATGGTGTCTCCGTTGGCCAGACTACCGGCAGGAGCCGCGCCGAATGTCAGGCCGGCATGGACAACCGTAGCAGCCACCGCAGTGGCGGCAGATGCATCACCCGCGTTCGTTCCATCTGCGTTCAACAGCTGAACCGTGAAGTTGCCACCGGCGACTACCACCTTCGCCGACACCGCGTCTTTCATGTCACCCGCGCCCAGCGCCAGGGTTCCGGAAACTGCCAGCTTGTCCATGAACACGTTGGGGGCACCGGCGTCGGTACTGAATATCCAGTGAACCCCCAGTTCCTCCGCTGCCATGTCATCAATGCTCACCATGAGGTTCTGGTTGGCATTGGCGCCTATGTGGATGGTCCTGTTGGTGAAATTGCCCTCCAACAGTTTCTGAGTGTTGAACTCAGTATCGTTGGAGATCCTGTCGATCTCGACGCGAAGAGCATTCATCTCCTTCTGGATTTCCTCGCGGTCCGCATCGGTCACGGTATCCGACGCCGACTGCACCGCCAGTTCCCTCATCCTCTGAAGGATGGAGTGGGTTTCCTGGAGCGCGCCCTCTGCGGTCTGTAGGAGCGAGATGCCGTCCTGGGCGTTCCGGCTAGCCTGGTTGAGGCCTGAGATCTGCCCGCGCATCTTCTCCGAAATCGACAGGCCCGCTGCATCGTCCGCTGCCCTGCCGATCCTAAGGCCGCTGGACAGCTTCTCGAGAGACTTGGTCTGACCGCCATCGTTCACGGTCATGTTCTTCCACGCGTTCAGCGCGGAGAGGTTGTGGTTGATTCTCACTCTGGTCTACCTCCTTGTTTTCTCGCCCCTAGCATCCATGCTCGGAGCTGTCTGGGATCTGCGAGCGCTTCGTCTATCTACCGTCTGCCAGCCAGCGGATTCGCATCGAACACCCCCAGTCAAACATGTAATCACGCAACCTGGCGTCCATCGAAACACATCCACGTCTTGCCCCGAAGATACCGTTCTCTCATCATCCGAAGTGCTCGCGAAACTCCTGCTGATTCCATTATCGGCAGCCAACTACCAAGGGTTTAGGCCCGGAGGACGACTCGGGTCGACGCAGAACCCAGACCCGGACGAAGGCGATTCAGGCCCCATATGTCATTCTCCAGCGCATAGTCATATGCGCAATGAGCGCCAGTCGCGGTGTCGCGAACAGGTAGCGTTGCCATTATGTCCACCATACTTGTGATATAATAGCAAATGCGAGCGCATTCCAATGCCCGTCACCTGGGAGTCACCTGAGGCGAGCGGTTGAACTGAGAGTGAGACATGGCCTCATTCGCAGTCCAGGCCTCCCTAGTTGCTCCAAGCCCAGCTCCATTGTTGTGCTGAGCGTCACATGGTACTGCCTGTGATTTGCCTGGCGTGATTTCCGGCTTGCGGAGGTGCGGACATGGATCGAATGGATATTGCCGAGCTCCACTACATTTGCCCAATTGCCAATGTGGCATCCATTTGCGAAAAGGGAATACTCTCGCACAATGCGGTTCGGGAGATAGCGCATGTATCGCTGGCTCTTCCCGAGGTACAATCGCTCCGTGAGACAGTACCACTGCAGGACGGTCGTATGCTTCACGACTACGTCAATCTCTACTTCCATGCACGAAACCCGATGATGTACTATCGCCGTGAGCAGCACGGCAACCTATGTGTTCTCCGGATCAGCGATAGCGTGCTGGACATACAGGGGACCATGATAGCTGACCGCAACGCCGCTCGACGCCAAACGTGGTTCCGTCCTGGCCCTGAAGGCCTCAGGTATCTGAACAGACACCTTGTTTTCGCAAGGGACTGGACACACCGTGATCCTGAAAGGGCAGACTACCAGAAAGCTGTGAAGTGCGCCGAAGTACTCGTTCCGCATCACGTCAGCAGCGATAGGATCGTCGGAGCATATGTTTCGTGCGATGATGCCTACTATGATATGATGGCACTGGAAGTGCCATGGCCCGTTACTCAGTGTCCGGACATCTTCTTCCAGGAGGAGAGTGACGTTTGGTGATCCACGTAGTATCCGGGAACCTACTTGACTCCGATGCGCAGACGCTGGTGAACACCGTTAACTGCGTTGGAGCCATGGGGAAAGGCATAGCGCTCGAGTTCAGGAAGCGTTTTCCGGCGATGTACGCAGACTACGTGGCGAAGTGCCGGGCGGGTCAAGTTGTACTCGGGCGTCCGTACCTCTACAAACCCTTATTCCCTCCATATGTTCTGAACTTCCCCACTAAGGGGCACTGGCGCTCCCCATCGCGCCTCTTGGACATTGAAGCCGGACTCGATTGGCTAACGCGGCACTATGAAGAGTGGGGCATCACATCGCTGGCCGTACCTGCCCTCGGTTGCGGCAACGGCGGCCTTGAATGGTCCGCAGTGGAACCGGTCTTGTGCAGATATCTGGATAGACTCACCGTTCCCATCGAACTGTACCCGCCTCAAAGCCTCACGCCCGCGCAGTTGAGGCAAGAGGCTTCGATCTGAGGCATCACGCCGTCTTCTGGCTCATCGCCATCACACGCAATCATTGCCCCTCATAGCGGCCCATCACCTAATGACGGATCGTCGGAATCCCCAAGCACTCATCTGCGCAGCCTGGCAGCGTCCCCCTGCACGGGCGTATCTGTATGCAAGTCGGAGTGTGTGCCCTACATGCTCTCGAATGACAGCACCCGGACGGACAATGGGCATCCTCTGCTGCCGGGCTGCTGGGCTATCATCACGGTGCCCTGATCGTACTCCCCATCCTCCTGGACTCAGTTGGCGTAGGAGGCATGAGTGGGCCATGTTACCATCAATGGGAAGCATGGTATAATCGCCATGTCACCAGGGATTGGCAGGCTCTCGCCAACAGGGCCTGCGCAATGATGATGAGTTCACCTTTGGGGTTAATTCCGCGTTGACTGGGGGCCTGCTCTTGCTTATACTGTTCTCAGACAAGGAACTTGCTGAGGCATGCATGAACCCGCAAGCTGGGCAGCATCGGTGGGGCAAGTCCGTCTACAAGAAGATCGTCAAAAGGTTAAGTGAGTTTCGCGCTGCTGAGTCCCTCCATGATATTGCTACTATCAAAGGCGCTCGCCTTGAGAAGCCACTAGTGCCTGCGCCGGAGAAGGGCGAGGAAATACTGATCCTGGAGGTGATTGACTATCATGAATAGTGATGGGTTCATCGAGTATGTTCCTGCTGTTGTTACGCCTCCGGGCGATACGCTCAAAGAAGCCCTTGACGAGATCGAAATGACCCAGGCCGAGCTTGCCAGGCGCATGGGACGTCCAAAGAAGACGATAAACGAGATCGTCAGGGGAAAAGCCGCCATTACGCACGAGACCGCATTGCAGCTTGAGAGGGTGCTTGATATCCCCGCGCACTTCTGGAGAGCCCTGGAGGAGAACTACCAGCAGCACCTTCTGAGATCCAGGGATCTACGCCTCCTTGAGGAACAGGCAGACTGGCTTAATGAGATTCCGATGGCTTCAATGCTGAGAGAAGGCTGGGCTGATGCCGGCGACACCACCGCCGAGAACGTTGCAAATGCCCTCAAGTTCTTTGGAGTCGCCAGTGTGGATACATTCAAAGACACATTTGGCTCGCTAGTCGCGGCTTTCCGCAGGTCGCCGAGTTTCCAGTCCGACCACTGGGCTCTTGCGGCCTGGCTGCGCAAAGGCGAGATCGAGGCACGCAGGCTCCGCTGTGCTCCCTACTCCAGGAAGGAGTTCAAAGCTGCCCTCGCGCAGGTGAGGAGACTGGCTTTCGAAGAGCCCGCTATTGCCCTCAAGCAACTCCAGGAGGTCTGCTCGAAGGCCGGTGTAGCTGTGGTATTCGTTCCTGAGCTGCCTGGGTGCGCTGTGTCGGGGGCGGCCAGATGGTACGGGCTGAGGAGAGCCATCATACAGCTGAGCTTCAGACATAAGCGCGGTGATCATGTGTGGTTCTCCTTCTTCCACGAGGCCGGTCATCTACTCTCATCGTCTCCCGACGACGTCTTCGTTGACATTCCAGGTGAAGACGCCGCCGATGGATTTGCACGTGACTACCTGATCCCGCCGGCATCGTATGCTCAATTCCTTAACTCAGTTGGTAGAAGGAACATCAGCCACGAAGCCGTGCGGAGTTTCGCGTCCGAAATCGGAATCGCGCCGGGCATAGTAGTGGGCAGGCTTCAGCACGATGGAGTCATCCCATATAGCCACCTGAACGGGCTCACTGTACCCATCTCCGCCGAAACCCTCGGCGCGTTGTAGCAGAAGAGCATGGCCCTCATGTACAACAAGTCTGCACGAATCACAGATCCGCTGCTCAGGCTCTTGTAAACGCCATCAACTGCTCTGGGAGCATGGGGAGAGGGGGGCCAGGCAGAATCCCGCCTCGTACCTTTTACAGATTACGCGGGATCCTCCCATCCGCCTGCGCCGCCCGAAGCAGTTCCGCAAAGAACGTATGCCCCGATGGGCTGTAGCGTTTGAGCAACTCGATGGCATCCGACACATCATCCATGGCTCGATGTGTCTGAACCGCCCGGATGCTATGCGATTTGATGAGCTCCTGCAGCTTGGCTGAAGCGTAGCCGTACATATGCCATCGGATGTCCTTGCACGAGCAAGCCCACGGGGTCTGTGAGGCTTGTTTGAACAGTCTGCATACGAAGGGTTTGTCGAATCTGGCATTATGCGCGATCAGAAGATTCGCCTTTGTCAGAATCGATTGCACACGCTCGTTATCGAGTTGTTTGCCGCGCAAGTTATCCAGCGTAAGGCCATGGACTCGTGCTGCGCCCGGGCGAATCGGCACACCGGGCTCCCTGAGGCCGCAGTAGGAATCGACGATTCCGGCGATCTCACCGGTACTGTAATCGAACTCAAAGAGCATCATCGCCAGCTCCACAACCTCATCGGTTCTCGGCGACAAGCCCGTTGTCTCCACATCGAGGAAACAAGCGCTCCCAAGCCCTGCGCCCAGCACGGCCGCCTGGCTAACATCGCGTCCGCTCACTCATAACACTCCTGACTACGACATTTGCTGCGTGTTCAGCAATTACAGCATGCCCTACGAGCCATGCAGCGTCAAGCTGCAATCAATCTATGGCTCGACAGTCGCCCGACCGCAACGCGCAGTCTCTCGCCGATCTGCCTGCAGTGAGAGGCCTTCGCCAGGAGTTGTCGAATGTCCATACCGATTCTACCCGCAATCATAATCCAGGCGCGACGGCCTGCATCCAGGCCTGGCTCTTTCAAACACCGCTACTCGGCCAGAATACACACAACCTCCGCATCATGCAGACGTATCCTGAGTCCTTCCGAGCATGGCTCGCAACGCACGCGCCCACTGCCGCCGTCGATATCGAAATCGTCCACGATCACACACTTGCAGGCGTCCGAATCAGTCTTCACGGCGCATCGGCCGACCTGAACCACTGCCACCCCATCTGCAACGCGTCCGGGATTCACAACGATGTAAAGATCCCGGTGGTCTGCCATCACCCAGTGCCCTATCTGAAGTCCATCTGACACTGAGACCACGCCGTCCATATCCACATATCGGGCCCCCCGGATCAACGGTGTCAACCTGGCCCGGAGCCTTAAGGCGGCATCCAGGTGTTCGCGCGCATCGTCCTCGAGGTGGGGCATCTTGTCCAGCCCCAGCCAGAAGACCGAGCCCAGCATCAGCGCCCTGTTCAAGTCGCGATGCAGGCGCTCGGACCGATCGCGCTCGTTCAGATCCCGCCTGGGGTTGACCATGTTGACCTGGACGTACTCGGGGAATGTGTACTTGTACAAATTGAAAAACTCGTCGTACGGCTCGCCGTTCCAGGTGAGATTGCCCCACACATAGCTGCCGTAGATATCGCCGCAGTTTTCGATCATCAAGAAGCTGTCCGGATTCATTGATCTGAGCCTGGCCAACAAGTCCCGCACCAACCCCAGGTACCCGCGGTTGAACTCGCCGATACATGTGTGCGAGTGTTCTGGGTCGAAACACGGCCAGGGCTGAGCCGAACCCAGCTGGTCCAGGTAGATCCCGGTGGCGTTCGAACACTTGGCCATCCAGCCGGCCACGTCCATGAGGTAGTTCTTCCACTCATCGTGGGATGGGCAGAGCACGACGAACTTATGCGGGCCATACGATTCGTGGATCATCTCGCCGTTTTCGTCCTTTATGGCCCACTTCACGCCGAGCGTATTGAAGTAATCGGACGTCTTTTCGAATATGCGGGAGTTGATGTAGAAGGTGACGAACCCGCCATGCTTGTCAACGTACTCACAGCCTTCGGCCAGCTCCCACGCCGTACCCAGCTCCATGTCGGGATAGTACTCCGGGTAGTTCTGGTCGAAGCCTTTGCGATTCCAGGAGGCGATGAACATGTGCCTCGCGCCGAACCTGGCGCGCCCTTCTTCATACATCCGGGGGATGTCGCGGAACTTGTTGAAGATGACCCCGTTTCGCTTGAAGTTGTAGCACTGGTTCAACACGTACTCGTCGTCAAGGAACGCCGGATGTTTCGGCATCGGCATCACTGTGTCCGCAAATTGCCTGTAACGCTTGGCGCCCCATCGCCAGTCATCGCACGTCACGGCGATTCCGTACGACGGCGATTCCCAGGTCTGCCCGGTCCGCACCTCGACGTGTTTGCGCATCGCCCACCCCATCCAGGGGCCGTCCGGGCAGTCGGGTCCGCCCGTCTCCACTCGGAGCCCGGTCACGATGAAGTCAGGGTCGTAGGAAGCCAGATACAGTCCGTTCTGCGCATCGTAGTAGTGCATCCAGTTCATCGATGCAAGCCCGCAGTAATTGATCTCACGGTAGTACACGCCATCGCCGCCCCGGATGCTCTGCGCCCGCCCGAAGCCCAGATAACGCGGGGTAGTATACTCCTCTATCGGCGCCAGAGTCTTCTCCCCCGCGTGGTGCGGATAGATCATCACATCATCACGCCAACTCTCTCCCAGATACACACCGCGCAAATGCGGGAAGAGGACCTGAATCACCCGCACGCCGGACTGGTCGTTCCTCACCTGCACCGACCATAGGCTCTCAGCATCGCCCGGACGCACCTCCGCCCGAATGCTCACGTGGATGTCCAGGTCTGCGCCGGCGTGCACAGCCATCGAGCTGCCGTTCGCGTCATCGCCTGCGCCGGTCGCAGCCTCGCACGACTCGTAGTCGATCTCAAGCAACTCAGCCCCACCTGCGCCAACCCGCGCACGCCGCGGCACTGCCTCAAACCGCGCGCCATTGGCCTCATCTACGCACACAAGCCGGCACACGCTGCACTTCAACCCAGCCTTGATGTAGTCGTCCCCTGTGGTAGCATTGCGAAGCCGCACTATCCTGCATGTTTCATCGTCGAACGCGATCTCGAGCCGCCCGTTACCCAGTCTGTGCTGCATGTATTGCGCCTCCCCGAAGCTTGCGCGTTATGGCGAGGAGGGGGTGTGGCCCCCTCCTCAGTCTCAGTTGCATTCGCTATTCGGCGCCGCCTACATCTTCCCCGCTAGCACGTCGGCGGCCTTCTTCTCGACAGCGCGCACTGCATCATCCACACTGCGCTCGCCGAGCCACATCATGTCGAACTCCTTCTCGACCAGCTTGAAAAAGTCCACGCCGCGCAAGGGCGTTGGGAAGGGCTTGCTCTCAGCCAGTGAATCGATGAAATGCTTGTTGTCCGCCCTGGCCTTCACGAACGCGGACACGTCCACATCCTTCCTCGCCGGCAGACCCATGTTGGTACCCAGCGCGATCTGCTGGGCTTCCTTGCTGGCGAAGAACTTGAGCACGCGCCATGACAAATCGGGCCTCTTCGCCCCGGCTGGAATCGCCCAGGCGTTCACGAACGCGGTGTTGATGCGATTCTTGCCTTTGGGAAGCGGCCTGACCTCGTATTCCACCCCGTTGTTGATCAGGTCGACGCTGGCTGAAAGCCCGCCTGCGGTCATGGCGACCTTTCCGGCCATGAAGGGCGCGATGTGCGCCTTGCCGTACTGCTGAGCCTGGGTCTCTGTGGGCACGACCTTGTCGTTGCACAGGCTCTGCAGGAACTTGAGCGCTTCGATGCTCTCAGCCTTGCCCAGAAGCGACTGGCCTTCCTTTGTCACCAGCCCACCCTCGTTCTGCATCAGCCAGTCAGTCCAACCATCGTTATATTTGGGGAAGTAGAATCCCCACTGGTCGATTACGCCGTCCTTGTCGGCGTCGCGCGTCATCTTCTTGGCGAGCGCCCCAAAATCGGCCCAGGTCCAGTCGGGCCCGGGGATGGCCACGCCGGCTTCGGCAAAGAGCTGCTTGTTGAAGAACATCACTTTGCTGGTGATATCGCGCGGCATAGCGTAGTAGCTGCCCTTCACCGTAAGGGCGTCAACAACCACAGGATAAAGCTTCGCCATTTCGGCCTTGTAGTCGGACTCAATGTAGCTGTCGAGTTTCATGATGGCGCCCTTCTCAGCGAAAATAGGTACCTTATCCATCGCTATCATCATGACATCGGGAAGATCCGCGCCGCCGGCGATCATCACAAGCATCTTATCGGCGTATTTGGTGCCGATCCGGATGTATTCCAGCTCCAAATCGGGGTTGAGTTCGTCGAATTTCGCCTTCAGGTCGATGAGAGGACGAGAGTTTGTGAAGTCCCACCACGAGATGACCTGCACCTTGGTGCGCGCGGTCTTGGGCGACGCGGCAACACCGATGGACAGAATAATCAGCGCTGCCAGACAGATCAAAGCTACCCTGCCGTAGTTGCGCTTCATCTTTACTAGACCTCCTTGCGGTGTGTTCAGGCGTCAAAGCCTGGCTGTGGTCTCTGTGGTAGTCGCAGTCTTTGATATGCTCAGAGTCCCGATATGTCCACAGTCGTAGTGGCAGTCCGAATCGCACGCCCGTCTACCTACCCCCCATCCCTGAAGTCATGACACCGGAGATAAAGAACCGCTGGAAGCAGAGGAATATGACTATGAGCGGAATAATGGCAACGGTGGTCCCGGCCATGAGAACGTCCCACCCCGTGCGCATATTGCTCTGCAGGCAGGCTAGACCGACTTGTATGGGCATTTTCATGTAGTCGTTGATCACGATGTTGGGCCACAAGAAGCTGTTCCACTCGCTCTTGAAACCGATGATGGCCAGTGTGGCGATGGCGGGTCTGGAGTTGGGCATGACCACCTTCCACCACACACCCCAGCGGGAGCAACCATCAATGAACGCCGCCTCCTCCAGCTCCTTCGGAATGCTCAGGAAGTGCTGGCGCATGAGGAATATGTTGAACACCAGCTGCCCGCCGAATATGGCTGGTATGATCAGAGCAGTGTACTTGTTGATCCATCCGAGCTTGCGCACGAGCGCGAACCGCGGGATAAGCGTGACGTGCCCGGGCATCATCATGACGCCCAGAAGCAACAGGAAGATGAAATCGCGCCCGCGGAAATCCATCCTGGCGAACGCATAGGCTGCCATCGAGCCCAGCAAGATGGACGCTGCGGGCACCAAGATGGCCAACATAGCGGAGTTCAGGAGGAACCTGCCAAACGGCATCAGCTCAAAAGCCCTCCTGTAGTTGTCGAACGTCGCCGGACGAGGGATCAGCTCCAGCGGATTCCCGCTGAATATCTGGCGGTTCGTCTTGAGCGACGCCGTGACCGACCACAGGAACGGATATACCATAATAGCAGCCAACAAGATCAGCACTACATACAGCACAACCTGATCCGGCCGGATTTTGACTTTCACAGGATCACCACCTCACCGACTCGCTAACCAACTCGCTCATTTCGGCGTCTCACCATGAACTGAACCAAGGTCACCACGAAGAGGATGACAAACAGCACCCAGGCTATGGCGGACGCGTATCCCATCCGGTATGACTGGAAAGCTTCTGTGTAGATGTAGTACAGCACGGTGTTGGTGGACCCGCCCGGCCTTCCCTCAGTCATCACGTAGACTGCCTCGAACAAGTTGAAGACCTCTATCAGGAGCATCACAGTTGCGAAAAACGTTGTGTTCGACAGCAGAGGAACCGTAATGTGCCTAGTCTTCTGCCACGGGGTCGCGCCATCGGTTTCGGCTGCTTCGTACAGCTCATTTGGGATGTTCTGAAGCCCGGCCAGGTACATGATCATGTAATAGCCCGACACCTGCCATAGTCGCATGATCGACAGACCCAGCTTGGCCCATCGCGTGCTTTCAAGCCAGCGGGGCGGGTACGATGCCCCAAGCGCCCGCAGTATGGTGTTGAGGATCCCCTGATCTGGGTTGAAGATCCACAGCCACACCAGCCCAATCGCGACTGCGGACGTGATTGACGGCATGTAGTAAGCCGCCCTGAAAAACGCGACTCCTTTGAGCGGTCGGTTCAGGGCCACCGCCATGGCCATGGCCAGAACAAGGCCGGCCGGAACGATCGCTACGACGAAGTAGAGTGTGTTGTACATGCACTGATGGAAGGACTCATCCCGAAACAGCCTGGCATAGTTGGCAAGACCCACCCACTTCGCGGGGGAGAGCAGGTCCCAACTAGTGAAGGATATGTACAGCGAGTAAACCAGCGCTCCATACACGAATACCCCAAGGCCTATGACTGCCGGCAGTATGAAAGACCACGCTGTCAATGTTTCCCGCCTCCGCCGCCGTCTGCTGCCTACCGAAGTCAAGGTCGGGGTCGAAGTAGAATCCGAAAGAGAAGTCGCCATGTAGCCGTCTCTCCTCACTCGCATTCAAAAGTCGAGTCGCGACAGTGCCGCATGTCGCCGTGGCGCTAGTACCTCCGGCGCTAGTACCCCCTTCTATCGCACTCCTCCTGGGCACGCCTGTTGAACTCGCCCGCGCCGGGCATGTGATTGCTCAGCCACACGCTGGGCTTCATGCCGCGCCGGGTCAGTCGCTCGATGATCTCCATCTCCAATGTCCACATGATGGCCGCCGCGGCTATTCCCGAGGTGGGTCCGACCTTCGCATCGACGCCTTCGATGTCAAGGACGGCATCGCCCACCGTGCCGCAGTTGTCAAGCACCACATCGGCCACTTCGAAAAGGCGCTTGCCCGATGGATGCTCGCCTTTGAGCGCCGACGAATAGGCCACGCTCGTCAGCGCGATCACCTTGACCCCATATTCGCGGGCGAGCAGCGCCAACCCCACGGGGAGGGTGTTCTTGCCCGACACTGAGCCGATGATCAGCACATCGCCTGCGAAGATGTCGCTTCGGTCCAGCACAAACTGGGGAAGACCCGGGATCTGGTCCAGATACACCTTGGGCTTCACCTTGCCCGCGCGCGCAGGGCCGGGATTTTGAACATCCATGGCGATGTTGACAGGGCGGAGCATCATCAGCCCGCCGGTCCTGCCGAACAGCTCGTGCATGAGCATATGGCCAGTATCCATCACATGGACCGCGCCGCCATTGGCGACCGATTCGACTATCATGTCGGCTGCCCTCGCGATGCTCTCAGCCTGAGTGGTCTGGATCCTGTCCAGAAGACTCCTTATCTCGTCCAGATACGCTGCGCCCTTTCCTAGCACCTTCACCAGTCCTCCTCAACTAGACTGACAGACTCCTTCACACACCCGCCAGACCCTATTCGCCCAACTCGGGTCGCGCCAGAGCCGATGCCTGCATACCCGCCGGGACCTCCCCGGATTCCCTCAGCCCCGCGATCCTAAGCGCCATAAGAAGCGCTCCTCCCGCAGGGGAGTAGCGCGGCGGCGCAATCTGAATGTCAGGTGAAAAAGACAGAATCTCATTTTGAAATGCTTCAACCAGCAGCGCGGCCGCCCTGGATACACCGCCCGTCATGACCGCGAGAGTTCCGCGCCTGTGCCCGTCTTCGGCCCCGCCCAGCTCGCCCAATCCGCTCTGCCCGTCCCATTCGCCCAGTTCTCCCCGCCTGTCCAGCTCGCGCAATACACTCACGCCCAGCCTGCCCAGGTCTCGCCCGGCCTGAGTCAGTATGGCCGATGCGACCGCATCGCCAACCCGCGATGCCTTCGATACCTGCACAGCAAAGGACGCGATCTGCTCGCGGCTTATCGACGTGGTCGCAAGAGCCCGCGCATTGGGCAGATTGAAGTGCTCCAAAGCCAGCTCGCTCAGGGCCGTGCGCTCACCCCGGCCATCGCAATCTAGCGCCACAGCGCGTAGCGCCGCCAAACCTATAGCGTAGGCGCTTCCCTCATCCCCCAGCAAAGGCCCCCAACCGCCCCGGGTAACGACGATTCCGCGGGCATTCCGATCATGGGCATCCCCCGAACCTCTGCCTCGCCCAACGGCAAACGATCCCGTGCCCGCAAGCACTACCACTCCGGGATCATCCACAAGCGCGCCTGTCAAAACGGCCATTTCGTCTCCTGCAACGTCAAGCCTCTCTGGACTGATGAGCCCGGAGATCCCAGCCCTCAGGATGTCGCGCGAAGCCCCGGGCGCGCTGGCGTAGAGAACGGCCGTGTCCGCCTGGTCCATGCACGCCTCGCGCAATGCGCCCAAGGCCGCCTGCCTCACCGAGCGGATCGCCTCATCAACCGGCACAAACAGCGCGTTAAGAGGACCGCCCCTGCCGACGCCGATCACCGCGCCGTCCGCAGTCCCGAGCAAACAGACCGTCTTGGTCCCGCCGCCATCGATCGCCGCGACTAGGGGGGCGCGCGCATCGGTCCTGCATGCGTTCAGTCCGGCCTGGGCCCGTGGGATGCCTTCAGTCCGCCGGGCTCCATCTTCAACTGCATCGCTCGAAAGCACGTTCAATGGCGCCGACCTCCACTGCGCTTCACGGCCGATTGCTATCGTTCAAAACGCCCTGATCTGGCCGGAGTACCGTTTCAGCAGGGAAGCGTTGAATTCCTGACCTCCGGGGATGTTCGCGCTGGCAAAGACGGGCGGCTCAATCCCTCTCTCAACCAACAACCTCACAACACGAACCACAAGAGCGTTGACGATAGCTGCTCCGATCACCGTCGACACGGGGGCGATTCTCTGCGCCACGCCTTCGACCTCCATAGCGGCATCGCCGTACGGAACGTGCGTGTCGATCACGACATCGGCCAGCTCAAATAGGCGCTTGCCCGAGCCGTTGCGAAGAAGAGTTGCATTGGAAGCGCCAATCGAGGTGATCCCAATGACGCGGACGCCTGCGCCGATGGCTTCGGCGGCCATCTCCACCGGCACCGCGTTCACCCCGGATGTAGACGCTATCATAAGTACATCGTCCGGCTTGATGCCGGACTCCTCAAATATCACCTTGGCCAGACCGTGCAGGCACTCCAGCTTGGAGCTCTTCGCTGCGCCGTAAGAGACCATCAGCGAGGGTTCTATTATCGCGTTGACCGGAGCGAGCCCGCCGGCCCTGTAGAACATCTCCTCGCCCAGCATGTGCGAGTGGCCGGCAGCGAAGTAGTGGAGAACACGTCCTCGTTCAATAGTGTCCGCGACCATCGCGGCCGCGCGGTCCATGCTTCCTTCCTCAGATCGTTGAACTTCGTCCAGAAGCTCGCGGACCAATTCGAAATAGTCGAACACCCCAGCCTACCTCCCCCGACTCCTTAAGCGCCTGCCAGTCACGCGGCCAGACATCCACATGGAGCGTGTGTCGCACTTCCATTATATATTGTTTATAATGAATATCAAGGCCCTTGCCGCTACGCCAGGACCCCCTCACGGTTATGCCGACTCCGTTGCCTGCCTTTTCGCGTTGGTCATCTACTGAACGAGGGCCACAGCCGCGGAATGCAGATGTGGGAGGGCAATCCGACCCCAGCTAGCAACGTGATCCTTCCAGACGAGATCGGAGCCGAGGGCTCGTCCGGTTTCAGCCCTAGGTCCAGCGACTTGAACAGGCCGAGCATCTGTCCGACCATCACGTCGATGGGCGGTCGCAGTTCGTCGGGGATTCCGTATCCGCCAACCGCGCCAGCACGCCTTCGGCCGCGGCAAGGTATCTATTGGGGCATCGACTCGCGTTCTCGCCGTCTGTTTCGTTCATGCCGGCTTTCAACCACCTTCCATGATGCGGCGAGATTGTCCGGGACTGCTTTGTCGCAGGCCACGCCCGCCCGCAGCAGGGCCAGTATCACGGCCCCCACCACCGGAGGATACGGCGCCTGCACCACCCGCGCCCGCTTTCGGGGCCAGCCCAAGATACGCAGAGTGCAGTAGCCCGTCTTCGCAGACTCCATACGCGACTGTCCGCAACGGATGTATACGGCTGTAAGCTGGCGAGTTGCTGTTAACGGCGGCTTTAGCTGGCCTTTAGGACTCGTCAGTTTTCGCAGCGCTTTTGTCTCTATGTGCCGCGAATCGCGGCAATGGCTGATGCATTAGCGGGTGTATGACCGCATAAACCCGGACGGCCGGAAAATCGAAGGCCTGCGGCGGAGTGGACTGGATCCCAAGGCCAATCATATGGGCATACGTTCCATGTTTTGACGTGTCATGCTAGGTAAAATGGGGTTTCCCGCCATGTCCACTCCGCTCCGTTCGCTCGATGAGTCTATACGTGCGGTTATGCATCAACCATCGCCTCAAAACCTTGCGGATAGGCGAAAATCCGCCTCGAAACGATGCAGATAGTTGTTCGCGTGTTGCCCGCTGTCGGGGGAAGAATCTTGCCGGGACCTTGGAGGTTCGCCCGTCTCTAGTCGTCATGCCTCTCGAGATTAGCCGCGTAGCGTCCCCTGCTGCCCGTCCGCCCAATACTGGAAAGAAGACTTTGACGGATCCCTGGTCGAGGGGGGCCGCCGGATGATACACACGCCTGAACGTGTATAATAGGCCTGAAGGACATGAGCCTGAAGGAGGCGGACGATGATGGTGAACAGTATGCTCACGCTGCGTGCAGAGGCTTCGACTGTGGTATCCGTCGATTGCCAGCAGAAGATACTCTCGATTGTGTCTGATTCAGATACCTTGGTGCCCCGAGCCGCGAAGTTCGTGCAGGCGGCGCGTATTCTGGGCGTGCCGGTGGTCAGGGTGGAGCAGAATCCATCGCGGTTGGGGCCCACCGTGCCGCAGCTCGCGGAGGCCATGGGCGAGGTAGAACCCATCGGCAAGATGACCTTCAGCCTCTTTCGCACGGCCGAAACGGAAAAGGCGGTGAAGACCGCCGCCGCAGGTCGCGGTAAGCAGCTTGTGCTGTTCGGCGTGGAAGCTCACGTGTGTGTGCTGCAGAGCGCGCTCGATGCCCTATCTCTTGGATATGACGTGTTTGTGCTGGCGGATCTGTGCTCATCGGTGAAGCCTGCCGACTGGGATTTCGCGATGCGCCGGATGTGCCAGGCCGGGGTGGTCGTCACTACCGCCCAGACCGCTGGGTTCGAGCTGCTGAGTTCGGCGGACAACCCCTGCTTCAAGGAGGCGCAGTCCTATCTCAAACAGCTATAGCTTGCGACCGGAATATACGTTGAAACGCCCATCGCGGGCGAAACCCACCAGGGTGAGGCCAAAGTAGGTCGCCATGTCGATAGCCTGATCGGTGGGGGCGGATGGGGATATGAGCAGGCGAACGCCGAGCCGAGCTGCCTTGGCGACCGTCTTGCCAAACACCCTCCCACTTGTGGCCAGCATCGTCCGCTCCGCGTTCGAGGCGTGCAGGAGGCAGTAGCCTATCACCTTGTCGATGGCGTTGTGCCTGCCTATGTCCTCCCTGAACACGATCAACCCAGACTCGCCCGCGAGCGCCGCCGAATGGGCGCCGCCGGTGCGCCGAAACAGGCCTGAGCGCTCGCGTATCACCGCCATTAGCTCGTCCACGCGCTCCGGGCTGACCGCGAATCCACGCGTCTCGGGCTTCAGCGCGGACCCGGGTTCGAGTCCCGGTTCCGGCTTCGCTCCGGGTCGCGGCAATGATTGCAGCACGGACGATGACCTGACGTCAATGCAGACCGCGCCATGTGCCTTCAAGTCCAGGTCGATCCGGTCGATGTCCATCGGACCGCGTATCATGCCCTCACAATACAGATGCCCCGCAGCCAGCTCGTCCAGGAACTCAGGCGTAGCGGGCATCGCGGCCGCCGTGCGGCCGTTGAGACGGATCGTCGCCGAGACCTCCCGAACCACCACGTCTTCGTCGTCAGCCCATTCTCCTCGCACGTACTTGGCTATCTCCACACGCCGGGTTGCCTGCTTACGCCCAGCCGCGTCCGCGCGCCCAGTTTCCGTACGCCCCGCTACCTCGGGCGCAATGAGACGCATTCTCGATCCCCGCCTTTCTTCAGAAGCAACTCGCACCCATGCTCCACGAACAAGACGAAAAGGGCCGCTGCGATCAGGTCTGCAGTTGTTCCGGGATTGCGCCGGTTGGCATCGGCTCGCAGGTAGGAATCGAGTGTCTCCAAGGCCCCGCTCCACCCCAACGACCCGGGCGGCCCCGAGCGGATGGCCCGCACCGCAAGTCGCGAAGCCTCCTGCGCCGTCTCCTGCCCAACCTTCCTGGCGATCAAGGTATCGGGCACTTGCGCAAGCACAGCCAGAAAAGCCTGAACAACGGCGATCTGCCACGACTCGCAGTTTGCCACGCATTCCAGCAGAGCAGGGTACGCGAGCTCGAACGTGAGCTCGTAGCAGCTGCAATATTCTGAGGCCACACTGTCGCGGGATTTGGCAACGTCCATTGCTTCGAGCAGTGTGATTGTGGGCTCGCCCGAAACGTCGTGCTCGGCGATGCGGCCCAACCCTCCTGGATGCGTTTCGCGTATGGCCGTATAGGCCAGCGAGGAGTCGCGAATGGTGAGGCCGTCAAGCACCCGCCGCAGCCGCTCCCGCAAGTCCCCGGGCTCCCGCCGCACCGCAGCCTTGGCCAAGGGGGCGAGCAGGAGAATGATTCCCAGGTTGGTATTGGCAGTCACGAACCTGCTCGTCGCGCGCCTGGCGCCCAGGATCAACTCACCCACGGAAAGCTCACGGGCGCGGGCAAACACAGGCGCAACCGCCCAAGCGCTCACAAGGAAGTCTTCGCACACGGTGTCGGCAAAATCGTGATCGCGGTTCACATTTCCCGGCTTGGGCGCCATCACCTCAACGATGCAGGCGAGTTCAACCGCTCGGGCTACATCCTCCGGGGTCATTCGCCTGATTTCCCCCCTTGAGCCATTATGAAGGAGACCACTTCCTCCGCGATGCTGAACGGGCACACCTGCTGAAGGCCTTGCCAGCCCGGGATCCCGTTCACCTCTATGACAAACAGCTCGCCGTCTTCCGAAAGCATCAGGTCGACGCCTGCGTAGGGCGCGCCGATGACCCTTGCCGCGCGAATCGCAAGATCCTCCGCCTCAGGGCTCAGCTCGATCCATCGCGCCGTTGCGCCCTGCGCTACGTTGGTCTTCCATGATTCCCCAATGCGTTCCATGGCGGCCAAAACCCGGTCGCCCAGGACGAACGCGCGAATGTCCCGATTGGCATGCGGGATGAATCTCTGCAGGTAGAACACGTAATTGCCCATCTCCAGCGCTTGGAAGACCCGGTAAGCTATGTCGGCACTCTCTACCCTCACCATGCCTCGTCCCAGCGAGCCGAAGAGCGGTTTGACCACCACATCCCCGCCCAACTCTTCAAAGGCGTCCGTTGCGGCCTGTCGATCCTCAACCACAATCGTGGGCGGCGTAGGCAGGCCCGCAGCCGCCAGCAGGGCCGAGGTGTAGTATTTGTCCACCGTGGTTTCGATGACTCTCGCGGGATTGAACACCCAGACGCCGCCGAGTTCAACCATGCGGAGAACGTTCATCCTGAAGATAATCTGTTCCAGCGAACCTGCGGGAATGGATCTGACTACAACAACGTCGAAATCGTCCAGCCCGCGCTGGATCGGAGTCGTCGGACCAATCGGCCTCAGGCGGACGTTGGTCGCCGGTCCCAGTCCAATCGGCCTCCTTGGGGCGTCGACCGTTCCCATTCCGCAAGCGGCCACCACCTCGGTGATCTCGCGGCGGGCCACATCAGCGCCGCGCGCGGCGAATGCAGAAGCCAGTTCCTGATAGTACCAGCTGTCCTCGGTGGCCAGAACGCATACTCTCACGATGAATGCACTCCCATCGTCTCAAAGCACTTCTTGAAACACATTTGCAGCATGGCGAGTGATGGCTCTCCGGCCTGCAGCACACCGCCTGTCGCAACGTTTGTAACGACTATTTGGGCTGGACTGAACATCAGCGGGTCGATGTCTCCGAATCTGCCGCACGAATCGAGCAGATGAAGAAAGGGCGTCCCGAAGGACGGCGATGAGCTCCAGGGAACACGCCCAAGGACTGAGTCGATCTCCCGATCCCGGTCGCGAAGCGTCAGCTGACACTGCCCAGCGGCGGCAATCGCATCGTTGGCCAGGCCCATCGCGAGCCTGTCATCACGGGTACCATCACAAACATCATCCCGAACGCCATTGCCAATATCGCCGCGAACCAGAGGGACCAGTGCGCACACCCCCGATGCCGACTCCACCTGGCTCACATCGTATCCGAGGTGCAGGAGCTTGTGGAGCGCCACCTCAACCACTCGCGCAGCAATCTGAACCAACCCTGCCCTGCTCGCGGTGGGTGCCAGGAGAAGCCAGAGGCTGCTTGGCGGAAGGTTGCACGCCGAAGCGATCCGGCTGATGGTCTCCTGAGACGGAAACTGCCGTCCTTCCAGCACCAAAACCCCCACATCGGCTTCCTCTGCATGGTCGAGCAGGCGAGCCGGACCGCCTGCGCCTGCGCCTGCGTCTGCGGCAAGGAGTTGGGCTGGCCCCGAGCCCATGACAACGCCGCCCTCGACCGGAATTGTCCAGCCTGCATACTGCGAGCCCAAGCAGGCAAGGGCGGGCATCTGCACCTCTACCCTCACCCCGGGAAGCCGCACGCCATCCAGAGAAACCCAGGCGAGCTCGGCCCGGCCAAGGCCCCCAAGGCATGCCTCCGCCAGCAAAAGCCCGGCCTCAGCGCTCCCCGGGCACCACGCCCCCATGTCCACCAGATTGGCGCATCCAGGAGGCGACATAGCATGTACGCCCAGGTATCCGCGGGAAGCCAGGATTCTGCCTACAATCGCCCGGGCGCTCTCATTCAGGCAGTGTTCTCGCTTTGGCAAAGCAAGATCTCTCCCTTGCCGCGATCATTGGCGTCTCCCACGTATCGCCTGTAAAGCTCGTCTACGCGCCCGGGTGGAGTCGACCCCCCCACGCCCATACCCGTCACGCCCACGCGCCTCAGGTGTTCGCCGAGAACCCTGAGGAAGACAGGACGATAGGTACAGCTGTACACGAATGTCGGCAGTAACTGCAGATCTCCGATGCAGACCATGACGCCGTCCGCCATCCCGGCGCCGGCGCGCCGGCCTGCGCTGCCCAGTATCGCCAGAATGCCTCCGCGCATCCCAACTCCGGCGAAGTCGCTGCAATCGCCCGCAACCACCACAAGCCCGCCCGACATCGATGCGCCCACTTCGTTGCCTGCATCACCATGGATCACGATGCATCCGCCGCTTGCGCCCTGCTTCTCTCCGGGCAGAGTGGCGCCCGCCAGATTCCCCGCATCTCCGCGAATGCGGATCATTCCCCCGGTCATCTGGGCGCCGGCCCAATCGTCCACATCGCCCTCCACCTCGATGGTGCCGCCTGCCATTCTCTCTCCGAGATGCATTCCGGCCGGTCCCTTTACGCAGAGGGTCCCCCGGTCCATGGCGCACCCCAGATACTTCACTCTCGCAAGATCTCCTTCGACCACAACGCGCCCAGCCTGCGAATCGCCCTTCACGTCGAAGAACTCTCCCAGCTCCACACGGTCCTTTCCGTGCAGAAGGGGAAGCCGTCTGATCTGATCCGCCGACTTGCCCAGAAAACCCGTAGGCGAGATGCATTCCGCCTCAAGCGGCGCAATTGGCTCTTGCTTCAATGTGAGATGCAGCGATTCCATTGTCAGAACTCCTCTTCGCTCAATGTGTCCGAATCGCCCGGCAGTTGCAGCACCTCGTGCAGCTCCACTTTGTGCGGCCCAACCTTCCCCCCGTGACTGGCCGCGGTGATGCCCGCAACGCCATCTCGGCGGCGGCACGCAGCTCGAATTCCGGCGCGAAGGGCATCGCCCACACAGTCGATTCCCAAGCCGCTCACGACAACCTGCACCGCCGCGTGCACCCCATCAGGAAGAGACGATTCCGAGCGACCGCGCAGCGTGGGACAGAGCGGCGCGTAGGTCGACACAGGCGCCGACTTGTACCTGGATCCAAGCCGGAAACCACTTCTGAGCATCCCCGAAGGGTAAGGCAGAATCACTCCAGGCACTCCTGCAACGGCTTCAACGGCGTCATGGCCGGCGGCAAGCACCGCGTCGAGAGCTTCGCCGAAAATGACGAAGTTGGCACCGCCCACCCCAGCGGCACAGCCAAAGGCGGCTTCAACCACGAATTCGCCGTCCATTACAGGAATCCGCCAGTAGCGTTTGCCCTCCAGTACGATATCGCTCTGCCAACCATCGCCGAATAGCCTGAGGCCGGTCCCCACAGCGATCTGGGTCTCGGACGCGAGCCCGCTGTAGCACGCGCTAGTGGGGCAGCTCATCACGGACTGCTGAATCCTGGCCACAAGCTGGGCCTCAAGGTTCTCCTGCGTCGAGGCGAAGAACAGGACTGCGACCCCCGGGCGTCCATCGGGCGTGGTCGTATTGAGCGCCGGTCCCTCGATGCCTGCTTCGCACTCGCACGCCGCAACCGCCGTGGCGTACCCGGTGAAGTTCATCGCCGCAGCGCAGGCTAGCTCAGGGCTGTCGGCGGTGATTATCACCCTGGTTCCCACAAGGTCGTAGGCTTCGGAGGCTGCATCGTCTATCCGTACCCCGTTTATCTGCATGGTACCACCTCGCATGGCTCGAACCGTTCTCGGTCTATCCTGTAGTTATCGAAGGATATGGTGTAAAGCTGGGCGAATTGCGGCGCCAGCCACGATGCTACATCGTCGCGGGCCGGCAGATCCGGCAGAAGCCTCCGTCCGAAGCATTCCTGAATCGCCTGGCCGTCCCTGACGACCACTTGGCCGCCTTTTATGACGTAGCGGGGCCGCGAGAACATGGCCTCGCGATCGCTGCACGGATCGTAGACTGCTATGTCGGCATCGGCCCCCGCGCCGAGGTGGCCCTTGTTGCGCAGCCCGAGACGGGCGGCCGGGCCCGCGCGGGTGATGATGGCTATCTCCCGGAGAGTGTACTCCCGCGTCAGTTCGAGAAGGCAGCTTGCTTCCAGCGCCTTCTTGTTCACAGTCTTGGCCACTTCCTCGCGGTAGGAACGGTCCATGAGCAGCCTGATCACCCACGGATACGCCGTAAAAGGGCCGCCGTTGGGGCTGTCGGTGGTTAGGTATGCCCGCCACGGGTCCTCCAAGAGCAGGAAAAGCTCGAGTCCGATGAGCCACTGTGTAGCGCCTGCGTAGGTGTTCTTGCTGTAGGCAATAGGCACCACCCCGGACTGCGTCTCCATCTCGATCTCCTTGTTGGTCCAGCGATCCCGAGTTAGCTTGAGCATGCTGTGCTGAAAGGGCGCGTCCCCCGTCATGGTCACGGCCGGCCCAAACACTACCTGCCCCACATCGACTGAGATGTTGGGGTGGGTGTTCACGTAGTCGGCCAGCGCCTGAGCGCCCGAGGCAAACGGGGCGCCTTTCTTGGGCCCATACGCGTTGAACTGGAGGTGCGTTATGTGAAGCGGACGCCCATCGGCGAGTCGCATGGTTTCCAGAGTTGTTTGGGCGCTGGTGGGCTGGCCCAGGTTATTGCAGTGAAGATGGAGCGGATGTGGCAGACGCAGTTCCTCGTTCACATCGATCAGGGCGTCGATTATGTGCCTGGGAGTGATCTGGTGGCCGTCGATTTCATCGTCCAGCCCGCCCACATTGCCACGCCGTCTCCAGTTCACTCCCCCGCCCGGGTTCACCGCCTTGATGCCATAGCCTCCCGTCGATCCCAGCAGGAACACGACATAGTCTGCAAGTCTTTCCCTGTCGCCCGCGTCGATCAAGCTGAGCACGAAGTGGTTGTTGCCCATAAGGAGCAGCATACCCGTATCTAGCATGGGGATGTCGTCTAGTTCCTCGTGAACGTGCCTGGCCTCCATGGGAGGTCCGGCGGCCTCCATAACCGTGGTGTAGCCCATCTCGGCATAACGACGCCCGATGACGAAGGTGGATGGGACGATATGCCCCACGCCTCCCCGCATGGATCCGGAGCGCGGCACGGGATCCATGCGATGGTCGCCCGGGCAAAGCGTTCGACCTACATTGATCTTCGGGCCTGCGATATGCGAGTGAAGATCGACACCCCCCGCCATGACCACCATGCCTCGGGCGTCTATCGCCTCCGCCCGTTGGCCGGTGCCCGCGCCCACGCCGGCACCCACGCCGAGCGCGCACTCCCCATCGCAGATCTTGCCGCCGGAGACGTATATGTCGCGGACTTCGCCGTTCACGCCGTTTGCCGGGTCGTACACATTTCCGCCTACGATGTGAAGCACTCTCTCACCCCCTGTTCGATGAGGTTCAGTATCCTCTGGTCGCTGGGATACTCTGAATCCACCAGCCTCCGGAGGGGAAGCGGCACGCCGTCCATTCTGTAGGCGGTGCCGCCCGCCGCAATGCCCGCCGTGGCCGATGGGATGTAGACCTGGGCCACTTGCGCTGTGGTCGAGAATTGCGGATCCACCACTACCATCGGGATCTGTCTGAGTCGTGCGGCCGCCACAGCCGGGAATGTGGCTGCAGGATCGGACGCCACCACCAGCGCCGCGTCTGCCTCGCCCCGGGCAAGCAGGTCTACTGCGCTGAACTCGCCCGGGCTGTAGCGCGGATAGCCCCTGCTGAAGTTGACGGCGAATGGGTAACCTGTGAGCCACGTCATCACAGCCTCTGCGCCGGCGACATTGCCGTGGCCACGCATGGGGATCACGGCGAAGGCAGTGTAATCGTTAAGATCTCGAGCCAGCATCAGCGCCTGATACACATTGTGCTGGCATCCACTGCTCATTGTGAGACCCATTCCGAAGAGTATCACCCCGTATTTCGCCCCCCGCAACGCCTCGGCTGCCTGGGCCAACTGGCTGCGGGGCACGCCGCCGAACGTGTCCCCCTCCAAGCTAGCGCCGTTTGTGAGGGCGCGCAGAGCCGTCAGTACTTCGAAATCGGAGTTGGGTTCGACCTGAAGGAAGATATCGGCTGTCTTGGCCGTCAGGGTCTTGCGAACGTCCACCGCTATGACGGTGCGATTGCGCCTGCCGTCGGGGGTTTTCCAACCGCGGGCCTGCACTGAGTAGCGGCTGAAATGGCGGGGATGGGCCTCTACGGGGTTGCACCCCCAGAAAAGCACAACGTCAGCGCGGTTTCTGACTTCGCCCAAGGTGCAAGTGGGAATGCCCAGCATCTGCCTTGCAACAGTGCCCGGCCCGTGGCAAACCGATGATGTCGAATCGATGCTCGCGCCTAGGGTTTCGGCAAGCCGAACGGCGGCGGCCTGAGCCTCGGTGGTGGTACTCGACAGTCCATAGACCAGCGGGTACCGCGCCGACGATAGAATGCGCGCCGCCGCGTCCACCGCCTCCTGAAGGCTGGTTTCGCAGCCTCGCACCAGGGGAACGTTCGCCTCGGGCGGGCTCATGAAGCGGTTCCGCCCTATGGCGCACCCGCCGGTCATCGACACTATCGCGTTGTTCTCCACCTGTACCGTGATGTCGTCGCAGAGTGATCCGCAGAACGAACACACCACGCCCTCATACGCAGCCACTGTCATCCCTCCGCACCGTGCAGCCGATGCCCTTGAACGCGGGCATTCCGCTTCTCCCGGCCACATGCCCGGTGAGCTCGTTGGCCGGGGGACCGTACGGGATGAACACGATAGAGTTGGGAAGATCGGCAGGACGGCAGGCGAACGCGGCTGTTCCGTACTCCGTGCTCACGGTGACCACATCGCCCGGCGCCGCGCCCAACTCAGCCATGGCGGCGGCGCTCAGCTCCACGCAGCCCGTCTCCTGCCGGTACAGGTCGGAACGTTTGCCCTGAGCCAGTCCAACGCCTTGTTTCACAGTCCTGCCCGTTATGAGCACGGCTTCTACCTGCGCCACTCGCACCGCACCTCCATCCCAAGTCCCGCCGGCAGCATCGCCCACGGCACCGCCGGCAGCATCGCCAGGCGGCAGGCATTCCAACTCGCGTTCGCCAAAGGCGCTTGCGATCTGGAGTGCCCACCGCGGCGATCAGCGCCTCTACTTGAGGACTTCATACAGACCGATGTGGTGTTTTCCCAGCTTGTCGCCGTAGTTGCCGGCTGTAATCTGAACGACTCCATCGCGGCATGCCGCTTTCAGCCCAACCTTCATCGCTTCTCTCACCGAATTCATGTCGAGTCCGTCCACGATCATCTCATAGACGCACATCGCTCCCTCGGGAACCAGGGAGTCGCCGACCTTGGGGCGGAGGGTGGGGCAGAAAAGCGCGTTTGTGGCGGCCGGCAGGAAGTCGTAGTTGGCTCCGCCTATTCGGCTACCAGACCGCACGACCCCGCCGGGGAACGGCAGGATGACGCCTGGGACCTTGCGCATCTCGGCAGCAGCCGCGGTGGCCGCCGCCAGAGCCGATGCCCTATCGCGCCCCATGATTATGAAATTGCCTCCGCCGATTCCGCTCACGTAGCCGAACGTCTCCTCCATGATGAACTCGCCGTCCATCATGGGAACGTGCCACAGTCTGCGCCCGTCCTTCTCTTCCACATACTCATAGGAATCGCCGAAATGGCGAAGAAAGCCCCCTGTTGCCACCGTCTTGTCGCTCGCAAGTCCACTGAAAGCGGCTGTAGTAGGACAAGTCAGAACACACATGCCCACCCTGCCCTGCAACTGACCATCGAGGTCTTCAGGCGTGCGCGCGAACACCAGTATCGACACGCCGGGCCTTCCATCGGGAGTGTCTTTCACTTCGCCCTCGATGCCGCATTCGGCTCCGCATCCGATTATAGATGCCCCAAAACCAACGGCAGCCCTGGCTGCCTCCATCGCCCATTCCAGAGTGTCTGCAGTGATAATCACCCGCGAAGCCAGGAAGTCGAAAGCCTCTGCATAAGTATCTTTGATTGGCACTCGATTGAGAATCACGTGATCACCTCGCTGAAGTATTTTGCTGACGAGCCTCAGTCCTGTTGCGAACGTCTGGGCGCCCGAAGTCACCTCCCTTGCCATGGGATCCCAGAAATTGGTCGATCACCCATGCCTGCTTCTCCTGCAGAGCCATCAGGCATTCATCGCGCGATCTTCCGCAAGCTAATACGGTGCATACCGGCGCGCCCGCCGGTATGGCTTCACCGGCGTGAGGCACATCGCGTATGCCCAACCCATACCAGGCGCTGGCGTTGGCCACCGTTAGGTCGCACGGCGCATAGACTATCGCCTTTCCGAAGTAATGGCCTCCATGGCCGGCCTCATCCGCTGCAAACAGCGACTCGGGGGGAAGCCTGCCGTTGCATGCCTCCAGATGCAGTCCAAACAGATCCAGCCCACGAGCCTGCCGGTACAGCTCCATCGAGGCACAGTAACGCGGATTGACCTCCAAAAACATGGGGTCGCCTGCGGCCGTCACAAGAAAGTCGATGCCGTTGAGCCCGCGAAGCCCGCACTCTTGCACGACGACACGAACCATGCGAGCCACCTTCTGGCGCAGCGAACCCGATGCCGAGCTGCCTCCCTGCGACCCGCACGTCGAAAGAGGCACAATGTTGCCGCAATACAGAAAGCCTCTGGCTCCGAACTCCCCCAGGCCGCATAGCTGTTCGCTCAGCCCGATAATGGCGGCTTCGGACCCATCGGCTACGAAGGAGACTGATGCAGGACGCCCATCGGCATACGCCTGCATCATGTATCCCATCGGCGCCGCGCAATCGGCCGATGCCCACACTATGCCGCCTCCGCCCCCGCTCGACATGGGTTTGTAGAGCCACTGGCCAGGCGGGGGAGGGCCTTCCCAGCCATAGTGGGTTTCAGGGCACAACACCCCATCGGCGCTTAGCAGAGCGTACAGGCGCTCGAAGTCCCTGGCCCCTGCAGCCGCCTGGCTTGTGTTGCCCAGCAGCATCTTCCCGCGGGATATCCGGTCGATTATGTCGGGGCGGTTGTCCACTCCCGACACGTAGGCAACGGCATCATAATCGATGGCCGCAGCTGCCTCGGCCAACCCCTCAGGGCTGTATCCCAGATGGCCGAAGTCGCGCCCCAGCGACAGGCTTTCACCCCACAGCTGTCCGTCTGAGTCGCCGAAGTAGTCCAAGGTTACCAGGCTCCACTCCGCTTTCCTGGCCAGATCGCTGAGCCCGAAGCATTCTCCAAACCCTCGGGTGCTGTATCCAACCATCAACAGCCTCATGTTGCCCTGCCTCCCCGAGCCACTGCGCTCAGCTGTGCTCACATCGATAGTTCAGTACGAAGAACCTTGCAATATCGATGCCAACACCCGGCACGCAAGGCGTTTTGCCAGGTCGACATGGGTGTGGTCCAGAACGATCGGATTCCATCAGGAGGCCTATTGCCCCATAATGAAACACATCGACAGGGATTGCAGACAGATCGCGCTGGCGCGCACGACTGGAACCCACAATCCGCAGCAGCTACGGGTTGTGGGGTTATGTGGATGATGGATGGAGACGTGTTACTGCCCCAATTTGGTACATGTATCGTTATGTGGCAGTTCTCCTCATGGAATCCGGGTCGATCCCGTGTGATTCGAGTTTTCGGTAGAGAGTGGTTCGGCCGATGCCAAGGCATCTGGCTGCACTGCTGATATTGCCGCGACATGATCTCATGGCCTGTAGCACCACAGCCTTCTCCGCCTGGACGAGAGTAGGCATTTCCGGAGCGTCCAGTGCGGTCATCGCCGGATCCGGCCGAGAATCGCGAATACGCTCTGGGAGGTGTTCTGGGCAGACCTCATTTCCCTCCAGGAGATGCACGGCCTGCTCAATCACGTTCTGGAGTTCTCTCACATTGCCAGGCCAGGAGTACCGCATCAAGGCTTCCCGCGCCTCTTCCGACAACGCGATCTCGCCCTGGCCTCTCATCTTGGCGAAACGCTTGAGAAAGCAGTCGGCCAGAAGCAGCACATCCTGGTTGCGCTCACGCAGCGGCGGAACTGTCAGGTTGATCACGCTGATTCGATAGTAGAGGTCCAGGCGAAAACGCCCCTCCTCCACAAGGCGCGCAAGGTCTTTGTGGGTGGCGGCTATGACCCTGATCTGGACGGGAATCGGCGCGTGCCCGCCGATGCGCACCACCTGCTTCTCCTGCAGTACCCGGAGCAGACTGATCTGCACCTCGAGAGGTATGTCGCCGATCTCATCCAGGAAGAGAGTGCCGCCGCTCGCCAGCTCGAACTTGCCCGGACGCCCTCCTCTCCTCGCGCCGGTAAACGCGCCCTCCTCATACCCAAACAGCTCGCTCTCGACCAGGTCTCGCGGAAGCGCCGCAGCATTCACCGCCACAAAAGGCCCCTCCCTCTGCGGACTTGCGTTGTGAATCGACTGGGCAAACAGCTCCTTACCGGTGCCGCTCTCGCCGACGATCAACACCGTCGAGTCGGAGCGTGCAACGCGGCGGGCCATGCCGATGGCCGCCAGGAACTTGGGATCCTCGCCAACTAAGTCCGAGAGGGTGAACCGCGCCTGTGCTCCTACCATGCGGGTGACCAACCGCTGCACGGACCTCATCTCCCTGCACGTCAGCACTACACCGAACACCTTCCTCTGCTCGGAGCAAACAGGCCTGCTCGACACGGTGATGTGCACTCTGCGCCCGTTGAATGTGATTGCAAGCTCACGATCATTGAAGCCTTCCCGGCCCGTCTTGAACATCTGCAGAAGGGGAAACGAGCCTTTGAACACCTCTTCGACAGACCTGCCCACACAGCTCGACGTCTTGAGTCCGAAAATCCTGCCGGCCACGGAGTTCATATGAGTTATGAATCCATCGTTGTCAACAGCGATCAGGCCGTCCGAAATCGACTGAATGACCGAGTAAAGCTGGTTGGCGGCGCGTTCCAGCTTCATCTGGTTCTCGATGGCGGCAGACGCCGCCACGATCATCCCCAATGTATGAGGGTGACATGCTTGGCTCGCGCCCAGCATTCCGATGGCGCCCAGGAATTCGCCTTCCGGGCTGACAATGGGAGTGGCCGCTCCCGACAGGGAACGATACGCCGCAAAGTAGTGCTCCGCCGCGTTTACTGTGCAGGGAACACCCTCACGTATGGCAAGACCAATGGCGTTGGTACCCTGGTGTTCTTCGCCCCACAAGGTCCCGGGGCCCACATTGATCGGGCCGAGGTCGTCAGGAGGTTCGCTCGCGCGCGATGCCAGGATACATCCGTGTGAGTCGCTGAGAAAGACCCGGAACCCGGGAGACACGAAGGACAGCATCTCGTCCATGAGCGGCTCGGCTAACCTCGCGACATCAATGGCGTGTTGGAGATGCGAGTCGAACTCCTTCTCCGATACCCGAACCGTCTTCGGGCTCTTCAGAGGATCCATGCCCGCCTGTCGGCACCTCGCCCACGATTCCGAGATCATCGGCTGACGAATCACGCGTGCTCACCGTCCTCCCACGCGACTGTCGCCCCTGAGTTTCTGACTTTGAGACACCTTACGCGCGCACGAACACTCGCCTCCGCAAGATACTCGCGGACAGTCGCTTCCAGGTGTTCCGCGGCATCGTCGCCTTCCACGACTGCATACACCGTAGGTCCCCACGAGCTCTGGCCGGCCCCGGTCGCCCCGTTGCCCAGTAGAAGACGAACGATCCCTTCAGCAGACGGATGGCTGTAGAGTCCGCCCTGAAACGGCGCGAACTGCTTGCCTATAGTCCACTGCATCTCTGTGAGCGCCTGCCCAAACTCGTCTATGTTGCCCTCAATTACTGCCGGGAGAAGCTGCATTACCAGGAGTCGACACACCAGTCCCACATCCTCGGGGGCAATAGCCGGCGTCATGTCAATGGATATCCCGTGGCGCGTCTGGCCAGACTGTGTCGCCGTCTCAGGGGTCACTACTATGAACCGCCAGTCTTGGGGGAATGGGCGCTGGAAGATCGTCGGAGGCACGTAACCCTCGGCGCCCGGCCAATCGAATTCCCTCGGAACGCCGCTGGCCACCACGAGCCCTCCGCTCTTGAATATGCCGACACACACATCGCATTTGTCGCCGGGCAACATCATCCGCGCCACATCTTCTGTGGTCAACTTCAAGTTGTACAGAGCAGAAAGCGCCGAACCCACAGAGAGCGAAAGCAGAGTTCCTGATCCCAGCCCTATGTGGGCCGTAATTGACTCCTGCACAACGATCCGCGCCCCTGCCCTGATCTGAGCTTTGTCCACGAAGGTTCTGGCCAAATCGGTCACGCGCGCGGTGTCGAATCCCTCTACGACCAGCTCGTCACGGCGCTCGGCCCGAAGCACAATCCTCGGGCCGTCGAGCGCGACCCCGATGCCGCCGTACATCCGTCCCAACGAGCCGTTCAAATCCAGCTGGCCAAGGTGTAATCGGCACGGAGCGGTCACCCTCAACATGTCTTCCATCACTCCTTCGACTCCGGCGATCCCATGCCGTCAACTGCGGTCAATTCAGTGTAACACGTAATCAAAAGACCGGTGCTTCTGCTCGCGCCGGTCTGAGTTGCTTGTATTATGCATACTTGTCGCACTGCCCGGATCTGCCCGTACCAGACCGCCGCGCATCGTCCGTCACCCCGCGCTGGCCTGCGCATCCCCGCTGCTACCTCCGCCGCTGGGCACTGACTTTGCGCGCCCGCCCATGCCCAGGGGTACTCGCTGCCGCACACTGTACTCCCCCGACCTCAACAGCACCTGGGCACCCACTCTGTGGTCCTGTGACATGATGATAGGCGCTAGCAGATTCGCGGTGATCACCGGAGGTTCGCCCTCGCGCTGCCCCGCCCTCACTGTCAGCACTGTGAGTACCAACGCTCGGTCAGGGGCAGCGATTCCCAAATCCCGCGCCGCCTCGTCCGGTATGTCGGGCCGGTACTCCTCGAACAAGTCGAACGGGTCGGCGACCACCAAAGCAAGCCCCTCATCGTCCGCGCTGTGCAGCCATTTGATCCTGGGGTTTCCAGCATGGTCCAGCAGAAAGAACCTGCGGGCGTCCTCGAACCCCGGAATGCCCTTGGGGAACAGGATTATCTTGTCGTCGTCCACGCTCAGCGCGCCGAATCGAACGCTCCTAACCTGCATATCGACCCCTCCCACCCAAGTCAAAGGTCACACGCCTGTGCAACCAGAACCGTCTGGTTCTCGGGGGCGGCCAACACGACATCGTAGGGTTGCGCCGCCTCCGCGCCATTCGCGTCATACAGCACTCGTAGCGTGGGCCTGGTCGTTAAACCCTTGTAGACTCGGGTTACAACGCCCCGCTCACCCGTGTTGAGCCGCACCATGGTGCCCACCGGATAGGGGGCCACATACTGCATCACGCCCAACACTGTGGTGCGCTCGAACTCAAACCCCGCTGCGCTGGTCACAAAGTCGAAAGCCTCCTGGGGCGAGAGTCTCTGCCCCATTTGGTTGCCTTCAGCAATCAGGCTGCAGTACATATCGGCAACTGCCACGATTCTCGCCAGTGGCTCGACATCATTTCCAGCAAGCCCCCTGGGATAACCGCTTCCATCGTGTCTCTCTTCGTGTTGGTACACAATGGCCTTGCTGTAGGCGGAGAACCGTTGGTCCTGCCGGAGCACCTTGAGGGACATCTCTGGATGCTTAGCCGGGTCGTCAGTCAGTGCCGTGCCTATGTTGCAGAGAAGCGCCCCGAGGCCCACATCGTGCGTCCGCCGAACCAGCCCTGCCTTGCCAGCCACGAACATCGACACCGTGGCCGCGTTCACCGGGACTATGTAGTCAAATTCGTCGGCCATCGTCAACGGCGAAACCTCGATCGTGTTCTGCCCGGCCGCCTCCAGGCTCTCCTCGATGGCGCGCACCAGGGCCAGGAGGTCGTCGAAGGGCACGCGGACGCCCTCAGCCTCGCCGGCAACGCGCACATGCTCGCGAAACTCACGCAGCAGCCCACGCCCACGCGTCATCACCTCGCGCGGAATCGAGTGCACCACCGCAACGTCCTCTGCGCGCGAATCCTCCACCGCTATGGCGCCGCATCCCGCCTCCGTCAGCCTGGCAGCGGCGCTTTCGTTCAGCACCGTGCCTGCGTGCAGTTGAACCACTCCGGCTTCGTTGTATATGTGTTCAGCGAGTGTCATCCCCGGCCTTATCTGCGCCGATACGACCCTTATCATAGAGCAGCAGCTTCCTTCCCAAGAGGCGCGCGCCTGTAAAAGAACGGCGATGTGCTTGCGAACCCGAGTTCCCGACTGTTCAGAATAGTCTCGGTGCCTCCAATGAAGAGAATGCCATCGTCCTTCAGGCTCTCCCGAAACTTGCCGTACAGCACCTGTTTGGCATCGTCGGTAAAGTAGATCACAACGTTGCGGCAGAGGATCAAGTCGAAGTTTCGCTCAAACCTGTCGGCGAGCAGGTTATGCATCTTGAACTGCACTTTCGACTTTATCTTGGGAGAGATTACGTAGCTGCTTCCTTCCTTGACGAAGTGCTTCGCAAGCCTATCCTTCGACACGTTCCTCACGTCCAGAGCTCCATACACTCCCGCCAGAGCCTGAGCCATGGCCCCAGAGTCGATATCGGTAGCCAGTAGCTTATGATAGCCTCTGGGGGCTATGTCGTCCAGAACCATGGCGATGGAGTAGATCTCCGCTCCGTTGGACGCGCCTGCGCTCCATATGTTCAGGTTGGGGCTATTCCGAAGCAACTCGGGCAGTATCTTCTTCTCTAGTTCTTTGAACTTCTCGGGGTTCCTGAAGAACTCAGACACATTTATCATTATGTGGTCGCGAAATCTCTTCAGCTCCTCAGAGTCCCTCTGGAGGATGTTGCCGTAAGCTGCGAAGGTCGCAGCGCCCACCTTGTCGAGCAGGCTTCGGATACGTCTCTGCATCTGTTGCGACTTGTAGAGGCCGAGATCTATCCCGGTCAGCATCATCACTTTTCGTCGAAAAACCTCGTAATCTGCGGCGTCAGCATAGTCCATCAGCAATACCTCGCGGTTCAATGATGCTTATAGTACCTAGAGTGCAAGAACAGCATTCACAATCTCGTCGGCGATTCTGGGAAGAGGCACTACTCTGTCCGCAGCGCCCTTGTCCACCACCGACTTGGGCATGCCATATACCACGCAGGTCGATTCGTGCTCGGCTATGGTCTTCCCCCCGGCGCGCTTCACTCGCACCATAGCGTCCGCCCCGTCCGAGCCCATTCCGGTCATGATCACGCCGACCATCTTGCGCCCAAACAGATCGACAGCGGAGTTCATAGTTATGTCTACCGCAGGCTTCACTCCGTGCAGAGGAGGGCTATCATCCAGCGTCAGCGTCCCATCGGACCCGACCACCATGTGCCGCCCGCCTGCAGCGATCAGGGCCTCGCCTTCGGAGATGACCTCGCCGCCCTGAGCCTCGGCCACCCGGATCTTGGATGTGTCGTTCAAGCGCTCAGCCAGCGATCTGGTGAATCCGGCCGGCATGTGCTGAACGATCAGCACGCCCGCCGGCAAGTTGGGCGGCAGCCACGGGACCACCTGCGTTAGGGCCCTTGGGCCTCCTGTCGATGTGCCTATCACAACTACTTTGCGAGCCTTCGCTCCTACCCGGGCCCGAGCGCCCGCCCCAGCGCCTGCCTGCGCGCCGATGCACGTGGTTCGCGGCGCCGTCCTCAAGTCGCTTGCGAGGGTCCGCACGCGCCCCGCGGCTATGGCCGCCGCGGCCTTGATCTTGGTGATCAGCTCATCGCGCACAACCGCGATATCCAGGGATATGGCACCGGAAGGCTTGGGGATGAAGTCGACCGCGCCGAGGCTCAATGCCCGCAAGGTCACCTCCGCCCCAGCCTGCGTCAGGCTGGACAGCATGACCACGGGTATACCCAGCTCTGACGTAAGGACCGGAAGCGCCGTGAGTCCGTCCATCACCGGCATCTCAACGTCCAGAGTAATCACATCGGGCCGAATGCTCCGAGCCTTTTGAATGCAGTCTGAGCCGTCGCGGGCCGTGCCGGTCACGGTGATTCCCGGATCGGACGCAATGAGGTCGGATATGACCTTGCGCATGAACGCTGAGTCATCGGCGACCAATACAGAAACCTGCGCCATTAACCGATCAACTTCCTCACGGAAACCATCACATTGTCGGGCTCGTAGGGCTTAACGACAAAATCTTTGGCCCCCGCCTTAATGGACTCGATGACCATCGCCTGCTGGCCCATGGCTGAAACCATAACCACCTTAGCCTGCGAATCCACCTGTCGGATTTCCTTCAGCGCAGTGATGCCGTCCATCACGGGCATGGTAATGTCCATGAGCACCAAATCCGGCTTGTGCTGCATGTACATGTTGAGTGCGTCGAGCCCGTTCTCCGCCTCGAGAACCTGGAATCCGTTTTGTGACAGCAACTTCCCGACCCTCATACGCATGAAGGCCGCATCGTCTACTACAAGGATAGTCGGCACCTGCCAAACACCCCCAGTGAGTTACAGCTCTCTCTCTGACATGCCAGGTTCCCGCACGTAAACCTTGCCCGAACCGACCAAGTATCTCATGGTACGCCCAGTCGTGCCGCCGACGTCATGGGCAACCAGCGGCACTCCCACCTCATCAAGCACAGCCCGAACCGCTTTTGCGTTGCGCGCTCCGATATCGAGCATTTGAAGTTCATCAGGGACCTGAAACATCCTGGCCCCGCCAGCGATCTTCGCCACCAGATGGTGTCTTGACGCGCCCAGACCGGTCACCCTGTTCAGAAGCTCGCGTACGCCCGTGTCCGCATATCGAAGGAGCCCATCTGGAGAATCGGAGAGCTCGTGAGTCCCTAATCTTTCCGGCAGCAACACGTGAACCATTCCCCCGGCTCTGGCAACCCTATCATGAACGACGACCCCGATGCACGACCCGAGCCCATATGCCACTAGTTCGGCGTTGCGCTGGTCCGTCGCAAACAATTCGCCGATTCCGATCGGTATCACATCAGCACTCTCCAGCGCCATTCCGTTCCTCCACAACCCTTCTGACTAGGCTGGGAACGTCGACAATCAGAGCTACCCTCCCATCTCCTAGAATGGTCACTCCCGATACACCCGGTACGTTGCCGACAAATGTGCCTAGGCTCTTGATGACAATCTCCATCTCCCCGACAAGCCTGTCAACGGCCAGGCCAACCTGGCCTTCATGACATGCGGCGACCACTACGAACACCCTCTGCCCGTGCCGAGAAGCATGCTCCGAATCGTCCGCATCGCGCAGATCGAAGATGTCGCCCAGCCTCAGCAAGGGTATGACATCTCCTCTGAGCCGAATGGCCTCATGACCTCCAATTGTCTTGATGTCCGACAGCTCCACACGGGCGATCTCCCTCACCGAGTTGAGCGGAACTGCGTAGATACGTTCGCCCAGCGAGACCAGAAGAGCCCGGATTATCGCCAGCGTCAGCGGAAGTTTCACTGTGACCGTGGAGCCGCGGCCGAGCACGGTGTCGATGGAGATGTTCCCGTTGAGCTTCTCGATGTTCTTGCGGACGATGTCCATCCCCACGCCTCTGCCCGACACATCGTCAGCCTTAACAGCTGTGGACAGGCCCGATGCGAAAACCAGGCCGATTGCGTCCTTGTCGGACATCCGTGCGGCCGCGTCTTCGGTTACGATGCCTTTGCGGACCGCAGACGCCTTGATCGCCTCAGGGTCGATGCCGCGTCCATCGTCGGCCACCTGGATCACGATGTAGTTCTCCTGGTGAAACGCGGATAGGCGCACGGTTCCTCTCGTCGGCTTGCCCGCTTTCGCGCGCTCCGCGGGAGACTCGATCCCGTGGCCTATGGCATTGCGCAGCAGGTGAATGAGGGGGTCGCCTATCTCCTCCGACACCGACCTGTCAAGTTCGGTGTCCTCTCCCTCGATTATCAGCTCCACTTCTTTGCCCTGTTTCTGAGCCACGTCGCGCACCATGCGCGGAAAGCGCTTGAAAACGTTGTCTATAGGGAACATCCGCGCTTTGTTGATGGCCTCCTGAAGCTCGGTAGTGAGGCGACCGATGTGCGTGGACGTCCTATTCAGCTCAGACACCACCTCGTCGCCGCCGTGCTTCTCAGCCAGCCTGCTCTCGACTTGAGACAGGTGCGTTCGGTCGATGACCAATTCTGCCACGAGGTTCGACAGGATGTCCAGCCTTGCTACGTCCACCCTCACTGTAGTGGCCCTGGGCGCAGCCACCGCCGTCGCAGCAGCTCTCGCCGCCGTTCCCCCCGCCCCCGCGGCAGCCGCGGATCTCGCTGCGGCCTCGCCCTGCACAGACGCACTTGCGACTGCAGCCGCAGCCGCAGCAGCAGCAGCAGCGGTCGCCCGGGTCGACCCAACATGACCCACCTGAAGCACGCACGCGCTTTCCACATCGGACACATCTCGGGCCGCCTCGATCAGAGGTTCCAATGCATCTCCATCGTACTCCACCACGACCACCAGATCGGATATGTCGTCGCCCGCCTCAATCCGATCCATACCGGGATGGGAGAAGGCTATGCTGCCCAGCGCCGACAGCCTGTCGACGACCTGATACGCCCTGACCGACGGCATTGGACACGTCTTGGTGAACGTAACACGGATCTTCACATCGCCGGGACCTGCAAGTCCCCCGGCGCACGCGCTCTCATCGGCGCTTGCGCGTGCGCTTGCGTGTGTGCTTGCGCCCGCGCCCTCTTGTCCGTCGACGCCCTCAATCACATCCAGCAGTCGCTCGTTCAGCGCAGTGATGTCAGCGCCGCTGTCCTGCGCGGTGGATATTTCGCGGTTGAGTATTCTGAGCATATCGAGGCACTCGAATAGCAGGTCCATGAGGGTCGATGTGACCTCGATTCGCGACTTGCGCACCAAGTCGAGAGCGCTTTCCATTGAATGCGTCAGCCTAGCCATCTTGTCGTGGCCAAGGGTAGCAGACGACCCTTTGAGAGTGTGCGCAGCCCTGAAGATCTGCGCGATCACCTCAGGATCGTCGCTGCTCTGTTCCAGAGCTAGTAGCCCGTCTTCAAGAAACTGCAGTTGCTCATCGGCCTCAACTAGGAATACTTTGATGTCATCGTCTGTCATGCCGGGAAACTGAAGCATCGGACTTCCCCCTAAGCCTCCTCAGCCAAGACCTCGTTGATCGCTTCGTGCTCGTGGCGAGACAGAACGAAGTCCAGGTCGAGCAGTACCACCAAGTTGTCGTCGAGCTTCGCGATACCCCTGAGGTAGCTGGAGTCAATACTGGCGAGCACAGGGGACGGAGGCTCGACTATATCGGCAGGTATGCGCAAGACCTTCGACACTGCGTCCACAATCATGCCGATGAGATTGTGTTCCATGTGCACCACGACGATTCGGGTGTCCTTGGTGTTCGGAGCGGCAGAAAGACCGAACCTCTTCCTCAGGTCGATCACAGGGATCACGCGCCCTCGCAGGTTGATCACGCCCACCACCGACTCGGGCGCATGGGGTATCTCCGTTATCTCCTGCATCCTGTTGATATCCTGTACCCGGGATATGTCGACTCCGTAGGATTCATCGCCCAGCTCGAACACGACCAGCTGCATTTCGGCTCCGGCAATCGCCTGTTCCATTCGCGTCGCCCCCAAATGTCGATCTATTTCAGGTATTGAAGCAGCCCGGCCTGTACCGATTTGGCCGCGGCCGCCAGCGCGGCCTGATACACGACCCCCTGCTCGGCAAAGCGCATTATGGCCTCTGCCATGTCTACGTCTTCAGTCTTGCTGAGCAGTTCGGTGACTGACACACTGTCGCTCTCAAGTCGGTTGATCACCAGTTCCAAACGGCTGCCCCGACCGCCCAGCTCCGCTCGGAATTTCAGAATATGGCTTATGGACTCATCCAGGCTGGATAGGTCTGAGCCCGAGAGCTCGGTCACATTGCTCCCATCGAGGTGCTGCTCGATTTGGCGCACTGTTTCGAAGATGTTCACGCCGCCGCCGGACCCCATGAACACCTGTCCGCCTGTGAGGTTGGTATCCAGGGTAAGGCCCGGCCCTACCTCGACTCGGTTGACGCCGGAGTCGCCGACATATTTCACGGGCCAGCCGGGATCGCTCGTGTCGGCGACCGCCTCGAACGGACTGCCGCCGGTCTTGTAGCCTGCATACATGTATGCCCCAAGGTGCGATGCATTCCCCGCATGCACCAGCTCGTCAAATAACTCGTGCACTTCCACCGCCATCGCCTCGCGCTCTGTGGGAGTGGCGCTATCGGTCGCTCCCCGCACCACCAGCTCGCGCACGCGATTGAGTATGTTGCCAACCTTGTTCAGGTTGTCGTCATACATGCGAACTGCAGTCTCGGCGGTCTCCGCATTTCGCCTGTACTGCTCCACGCCCAAAAGAACCGAGCGCAGCCTCACAGCCCTGGCGGCCCCGTGCGGATCGTCCGACAGCCGGTTGATGCTCCGCCCGGAGGCTACCTTCTCTTGGCAGCTGATGTATCTGCGGAAGGCCCCGTTCACGTTGCGTATGGCCTTGTCGATCATGGTGTTGTTAGTCACGCGCATTTGGCAACACTCCCACTTACCTGCCGACTATCCCGGTGCGGTTGATGAGCGTGTCGAGCATCTCGTCTATCACGCTGACCAGCCGGGACGCGGCGTCATACGCTGCCTGATACCGGATCAGCTGCATAAGCTCTTCATCGAGAGACACGCCTGACACTGCGTCCCGCCTCATCTGCTGTTGCTCCAGGACGCCGTTGTACACATCGGCAGCCCTGGACGATTCCTGAGTCTGCAGCCCCAGCTCGGTGATGACGCTCCCGTAGAAGTCGCGGAATGACGCAGTCGGGGGAGTCCCCACCATCGTAAGCGCGTCCTTGAGCTGAGCCATGGCCAATGCGTTTCGTCCGTCCCCGGGCGTAGGGCCGGCAGCCGGGTCTGCCGGCGGCATGCCGGCTGCAATCAGGTTCGGATCGATCTTCAGAGCACTCACTACCGCAAGGTCAGCCGCGCCGGTTCCCGTGAAAAAGGCGCCGCCGGGAAGACCGTCCACGTCAACACCCGCGCTGTGCTGCGCGTTAACTCTCTCCATCAAAGCCACCGCAAGCTGATCCAGCTTGGCCTGGTAAGACGGGATTATCTCGCTTTTAGCCTCAAGCAGACCTTGGATACGCCCGCCCGAAAACGATCCGCCGACATCCATTTTGAAGGCGGTCACGCCGGATACGAGCATCCTGCTCCCGACAGACACGTTGACCTGGCCTTCTTCAGTCTCCACCACAGTTATGTTGACATCCTGGGCCAGCTGATCCAGGAGCAGATCGCGCTGATCCATCAGATCGCTGATATTCTCGCCCACGACCCCGCCCCGCACGATCTCGCGGTTGAGCCGCGCGATACTCTCGGCCGTGGCGTTCACGCTGTGGACCAGCGAATCGATGTTGACCTGAATGTCGTCGGATGCCTCCTTGAGCTGCCTCGACACCAGGCTGAAAGCGGACGCGAGAGTGGTAGCCTCCTGGATGACCGCAGTGCGCCTGCCCGGATCAGTCGCGCCTCCCGACAGCTCCTGCCACGCGACCCAAAACCGATCCATCATGGTAGAAAGTCCGATGTCGCTTGGCTCCTTGAACATCTCCTGCAATTCCTCGAGTACGCCGTTCCTAGCCTCCCAACGGCCAAGCGACGCGCGGGAATGGCGAATCTGCATGTCGACAAACTGGTCGCGCATGCGCTCAATTGTGGCAACCTTGACTCCCGTTCCCGGCTGCATCGCGCCGGGCGAGGGAGGCGTTGCGACCATCTGGGCGCGCTGCCTGCGATAACCCGGCGTACTGGCGTTGGCCATGTTGTGCCCAGTCACGTCTATCGCCGTCCGCTGGGCAAAGAGCGCCCGGCGGGCCGTCTCCATACCAGTAAAGGAAGACCTCAGCATCCGTGCTTACCCCCCTGCCCTTCACGCCGTATCGTCCACAGCAGCCGACGAAGCCTTCCTGTCGAGAATGCCCAGACGGCTGTAGATGGAGTTGTCCTCATCGGCGCTTGCGATCAACCTGACAGTGTTATCGATATAGCTCAGAGCATCGCCAAGAAGGCCTGCGTTGACGGCGTTGGCCGCTGCGATGTCGCTGAGCAACCCTGCGATCCTGGACTTCGACTTCCCAAGCTCAGCTCGGCTTGCTTCCTCCAAAGACGCCACCAGGGCAGCCATAGCCGCCTCCGGATCATTGCACCGCTCGCCGCCGGATTCGATCGCGAACCGGCCTGCAAGCTCTGCGATGGAGACCTCAATGTCCCTTACCTTCCGGATCGTCTCTTCTGCCCTGGATACCAGCTGTGCAAGACGGAGCACGTCTCCCGATACAATTGCGGTCCTCTGCGCCCGCGTCGCCAACAGGAGCTCTGAACACAAGCTCAGCTCCTGATCAATCATCCTCGTCAGTTGTGTTGCGTATTCCACCTAGGTCACCCCGCCGCATGGCCCGGCTGAAGACTTTCCTCACTATCTCCTTGCCGGAAACCTCATAAGTGCCCGCCTTCACCTGTTGGCGGACCGACTGGACCTTCTCCTCCCGCAAGTCGGGAATGGAGGACAGGGCCTGCATGGCGCGGTGCATCACTTTGCCCTCGTTGGATATGGATACCTGGTCGGGCCTGGCCTCGCCCTGCCGGTCAGCCCTGTTCGCCTTGCCTGCGGTCTGCGAGTATAGCTTCAAGGGGTCAAATCCCCGGCTTCCGGTAACCTTCAAGGCCATCACCTCACCAAAGTTCTAGCTTTGTTATCGGCATGGCCCTCCGGTTTCTTTATACCCTCCGCCGGCGCGTCTACGGCTTCTTGCCGCCTCGCCTACGCTCGGGAGTCGCCATCCTGGTAGTCCTGGCTCGATCAGTATCGCTGAACCTACCTCGGGTGCCGCCTAAGCCACTCGAGCTGCTGCGATCGACTGGACCCAGACCGCCCGTGCTGGGATCGCCTGTGCGGGAACCTCCCGAGCCCGACAGGGCTTGGCCGAACTTCCTCAGGCAGTAGCCGCAGTAGTGGCCGGCAGTTAGGGGGGCTCCACACGCTTTGCAGTTGCGAACTGCGGTGTACGCAGACGTCGCCTGCAGCCGGTCGTCGCGGATGAGCCTCAGGACAATCTTGATGTCTACCCCCGTAGACTGGGATATCTCTTCAATTGTGGCGCTCGGGTTCTCTCTCAGGAAAGCCATGACCGAGTCGACGTGTCGCTCCTCTTCTCTGGCGCAGTCGGGGCAGACGGGCCGAGACAGCCTGTTGAACAGCTTCCCGCACCTGGTGCAGTTACCCAGCGGCATTCGGCTTCACCCGCTTTCCCTCTCCAACGACATCATTCCGGATAAAATCGGCGAGCCCGATGCCTCGTCCCTGCGCCATGGCGCGAGCTAGTTCGGCGTCCAGCATGCCGCGGACAACCTCCTGTTCATGAGAGGAGAACAGCCCGTCCTTGGGCAGTCCGGCCCTGGCCGACTTGAGGACTGTCTCTATGAATATCGACTCGAAATCCCGGCAGGCCTGAATCAGCTTCGGGTCACAATCCCGGCTGGCGTCGATCACGCTACTGCCGACTGCGCCGCTGCTGCTAACCGCACGACTGCTGTTGACTTGAACTGGCCACATGCCGATTACCATCTCTGCCGCCCCCCACTCACATCACTTCAAGCTCGGCCTGAAGAGCGCCGCACGCCTTCAGTGCCTCCATGATGCTCATGATATCCCGCGGCCGCGCGCCTACTGCGTTCAGCGCCGCCACTAGCGTCTGAATTGTGGACCCGGCCTCGAGCACAACCGCGCTGCCCACGCCGTCGGCGGCGGCGCCGGTTGCTGTGGCTGACCCGGCGTCCCCCACTCGCACGTTGAAACCGTTATATGACACCGCCGCCGAGCTCACCCTCACGTTGGCGCCGATGACAACAACTCCGGTGCGGGAGTTGATGACCACTCGCGCCGGCGCATCCGGCTTGACCTGAAGTTCGCCCACTTCCGCCACAAACGGCGTGGGCGTTTCGCGAAGGCTCTCGGGCACGGTCACCCGGACCGAGCCGCCGTCCGTCGCCACGGCCGTGCCGTCTCCGAACCGGGCACACACTGCCTCGGCGATTCGAGACGCGGTGGTGTAGTCCGGGTTGATCAGCGATAGAATCAGGAATCCTTCTTGCGACACCATCTGCATGGGCACATAGCCTTCGACTGTGGCGCCCGAGGGGATGCGGCCAACCGTGGGCATGGCGTCTGCGCCTGCCATGATCTGCCCTTGAGCCACTGCATAGACCCTGTTATCCAGTCCGGCCAACTCTGTGAGGAGCAATGTGCCGCCCAACAGGCTTTTCGCGTCTCCAATCGAAGACGCGACGATGTCGAGGGCATCGCCTGACTTCGCGAAAGGCGGAAGAACAGCCGTAACCATCACTGCCGCGACGTTCTTCGATTTGACCTCGGACGGGTCTACCGTGATCATAAACTTCTCTAGCATGTTGGCGACGCTCCGCGCTGTGTAGGGAGCGCTCCGGCTGTCGCCCGTCCCTCTCAGGCCCACGACGAGTCCATATCCTATTAGCTGGTTTCCGCGCACGCCGTAGACACGCGTTATGTCCTTCACGCGCACGGCGACCCCGGACTCGTCCGCCGCGGCGTACGCCACAACCATCAACGCTAACGCCAGCGCAATGGCCAAGACGCAGGCCAAAGCCGGCCAGGACAGGCGTTCGGGCACGCCCTGACCATCGCGGTCGAATGCGGCCGGAAGCGACTCCCAGGCCAAACCCTCCGCCGGCCCGGATTCCTGTCTTGTATGACTCTTGATACAGTTTGGACTAATGGCCATACCGCCACCTCCAATGCCCCAATGCCGCTAGAAGATCCAATTCCATACGTAGACCAGCCCGTCCCAGAGGGTCTTGAAGATGCCGCCCTTCTCCCCTGTGTATATGTCGCCCGAGAAGGCGATCTGCGCATCGGCCACCATGGTGGACGAAATGGTGTTGCTAGGAGATATGTCCCGCTGCCTCACGATGCCCGTTATCACCATCTGTTCCTTTTCACGGTTGACCGATACCTCGCGAACGCCGCGGATCTTCAGGTCGCCGCTGGGCAGCACTTCGACCACCTGGGCCGTGATAGTGCCGATCAGCCTGCCTGACCTCGATGTCGAGGTTCCGCCCTTGGCTGAGTTGCCCAGTTCGAGCCCTGCACCAGTCTCTAGCTTGACGGCCTTGAGAAAGTCAAACACAGCACCGTTCGGGCTGAGGTCAGCCCCGATGCCCTTCTGAGTCTGAGTGTCCGTTCTGTTCTGCGCATAGGACACTTCCGTAACCATTATCGTAAGCAAGTCTCCAACCTGCCTGGCTTTATCGTCCGAATACATCGCCGAAAAGCCCGATTGCCCAGCGCCCGTTGCATACAGCGATGTCGCCGAAACCCCCATCGCGCACGCAAACGCCACAACCACCGCGACCGCCGCGAGCAGCGCGATGGCGGTTGCCGCCTTGTTGCTCATAGAACTCCCCCCATGGCGCTCAAAGTCACCTGCACTGTGCCGGGATCCATGACCCGGCCAGCCACCTCGACTCCGGAGACGGTGTTCTTCACGCGTATGCGCTGCCCCGGCCGGCCATCCTCCAGCGCCACGGCTGGCACGGTTACGCACACCCCAGGGCCCGCTGCCACCAGGAGTATGTCGGCTCCGCGCGCTACCATCGGCGGGGCGATGATCTCCATCCACACCGGCACCGTGCGGGCCAAAGCTCCGCCCACAACTACCCTGACGCTGGCCCTGACCAGCGCCGCATCGGCGCCGGGCGGCACTACGGACGCCTCCAGAACGACCAGACCCGGGGGCACTGTCAGCCCCTGCGGGTAGTCAAACCGGACCACCTTCACGCCCAGCTGGTCCAGGACGCAGCCGGCATCGGCGCACACCGCCTGGATGGCCGCCTGCTCAATGCTGTGGGCCGCAACGCGCGTGGCGGCAGCGGTGACTGACACTTCCGCCGGGCCCCGAAATGTGTATTCGACCGGGTCGATTCGCTGCTGCCTCATCCTCACCTGCACCTGGCCCAGGTTGACCTTGCGCGAGGCGCCCGGAATCGGCGCAACGCCCACTTCCATCTGCTCCAACTGAACCCGGAGGGTATCGTCAAGCACGTGGACGCGGGCTATGTCGCCCAGCAGTATCTGAGGCCCGGCGGTGTACGCCGGACTCACAAGTTCAATGGTCAGGTCAGCCGTAATCGCATCGGCCGCGTCCGGCTCGGCCGGGGCCGCAGCGCACAATCCCGTGCCGCACAGTCCCGCAACGCACAGTGCCAAGAAAGCAACTGTCAGTCTGGACATGGCTCGCATCATCTCACATCACACCGTCCCGATCACCAAACACCGTCCGCCCTATCTCCTGAGGTTATTGGCAACGGCGAGCATCTCGTCTGATGTCTGGATTGCCTTGGAGTTCACCTCGTAGGCCCTCTGGGCGATGATCATGTTGACCATCTCTTCGACTACCTTCACATTGGACATCTCCAGAAACTTCTGAGCGATGGTGCCGATGCCTTCCAACCCCGGCGTACCCACAGCAGGATCGCCGGAAGCAGCCGTGGGCTTGTAGAGGTTGCGGCCGATGGACGTCAGCCCGCCCGGGTTGAGAAACCGGGCCAGCTGGATCTGTCCTAGCTCAGTAGGGGTGTTCTCGCCTGCGGTCTGCACCGTGACGGTGCCGTCAGTTCCGATGGAGATGTCGATGGCGGTGGCCGGCACGATCAGCTCAGGCTCCATGACGAAGCCGTCCGAGGTCACGACCCGCCCTTCGGAGTCAACTTTGAACGCGCCCGTGCGGGTGTAGGCGGTCGAACCGTCCGGCAGAAGCACCTGGAAGAAGCCGTCTCCTTCAATCACGAGATCGAGAGGGTTTTCCGTCTGGATGAAGTCGCCTTGTGAGAAGACCTTCTGAATTGCGGCAGCCCTGGTTCCCAGGCCGACCTGAATGCCCGTGGGCACCCGAGACCCCTGAGCAACGGTGCTGCCCGCGCTCCTGATGGTTTGATACATGAGATCTTGGAAGTCAACTCTGCTCTTCTTGAAACCCGCGCTGTTCAGGTTGGCCAAGTTATTCGCGATAACGTCCATGTCAAGCTGCTTCGCAAGCATTCCGGTGGCCGCGCTCCATAACGCCCTCATCATGGCGGTACAGACCTCCTTATATGATGGGCTGCGTCAGTCGATCAGCAGCCCGCGGCCCCCGCGCGCGCGGTCCGGCCGCATTATGGAATTGTCTCATCCCATGTAGGCATAGCCTGCCTTGCGTCCCGTCTGATCCTACGTCCCATCTAGTCCTGCGTTCTGTCCTACCCTACTCTGCCGACGTCGTTGACTGCCTTGTCCAGCAAGGCATCGTGCGAGAGCAATGCACGCTGGACAGCTTCATACGTCCTGAAGCCTGTCAGCATGTCGACCATCTCGCGCACTACGTTCACATTGGACGACTCCAGAGCCCCCTGGACCACTCTGACCTGATCCGGCTGCGCCAGGTCCATGCCTGCCATGCCGGGCGCGCCTGCCTCCCCGGGACGCTCCACGAACAGCCCGCCCCCCGCCTTCGCTAACCAGCGGCTCGCCGGCTCATCATCGGCGGTCGAGACCATTATTGCCAGCCTTCCGCGTTCCTCGCCGCCTGAGTAGACCGTACCGTCATGCCGCACCACCATGAGCCCGCCCACCGGAACCCAGATGGGACCGGTCGTGCCCAGAACCCTGTGTCCATCCTGCGTGACCAGGTAAGACTCTGCATCCAGTCTGAAGTTGCCGGCTCGCGTGTACCTGACGCCTGCGTCCGTTTCGACAGCGAACATCCCATCGCCCTCGATCGCCAAGTCGAACGGGTTCCCTGTATCCACCGTCGACCCCGCAGAGTGGTCGGAGTACACTGCGGTAATCGCCGTTGTCATGCCCAGACGGCCTAGCGGCGACCTGGCCAGCCCAGACACCATGTCGGAGAACGACTCCCCGACCGCGATATCGCGCTTGAAACCCGGAGTCGATACGTTCGCCAAGTTGTTTGAGATCGTCGACTGTTTGGCCTCCTGCGCCATCATGCCCGATGCAGCAGTATAGATGCCTCTTATCAATGCCTGCCCTCCCTTCACCCCGAAGTCGCCCCGACGCGCGAAATCGAACACTAGTGACAATCGCCCGCTACTCACTCACAGCAAGATGTGTGCCAAGCCGCGGACGGCGCCGGCCCGGCGATAGCTGCTCATACTCATTCACAGCCAAGGCCGCATATGGAGTCGCCGCCACAGCCAGCTAGAGCCGGCTAGAGCCCCCAGTCGCAGCCACAGCTGCAGGCCAACCAGACGCAGAGACGCAGCCCCGAGACGACCACTCGGGGCAAACGAAAGACGCCCCCTCCGTGGGGCGTCCTCCGGTGATTGGTACATTTGTTTCTCGAACCGGGTAAGATTTTCTCACCAAGCTCACTGAGCGTCCTAGGACTTTTCCCTCAGCGCCACATGGGCGGTCACCACTCCAAAATCGGTGGTAAAGGGAACGTTCAGAACCGGCGTGAAAGTGGTTACTATGAGTTCTTTGCCCGTGAGCAGAGTCGGCGGAGTAAGTATGCAGTTGTACCCGTTCTCCGACAAGCCGATGGCTGCATTGCCGGTGATGATATTGCCCAGTTCGGCCACAGCGCTTTTCGCCAGTTCGTTCAGTTCCTCCACTGGCTCCCCCATTAGCGCCGATGCGATCCGCAAGGCTACCCGTTCCTCAAATGTATATATGACCTGACCTTCAAGCTGGCCCGTGACGCCAATGATGGTGTTGACGTCCGCGCCCTTGAGCGGCCCCTGCTGAAGCGCAAGGGAGGCGCGCATCACATTCATCCCGAATTCCTTCTGGAAAACCATGACCACTGCAGACGCAAAAGGATTTATAAATTCTGCCTTCATGCCTCGCCCTCCGTTCCCTCCTCATCATCTATCGGCCGGATGCTCCAGTTGTTTAGCCCAAGTCCACAAGAAAGCAGCGCCTCGCCCCAGAGAAAGGAAAATGCCTCCGCCAGCTCGGCCATGAACGGGTCATCTCGCCACACAGCCATCTGGCGAAATGATGCCGATGCGCGCGCGGGGACCTGTGACAGCACTGATTCGACACTGCCGGCGAGCTGACCGTAGCGGATCGCAAAGGCCACAGCGCACTCCCACCTGTCGGCAGTGAACCCCGGCCTGTGGCACACAATCCGCATGCATCCCTCGCCCACATCATCCAGGCGATCACCCACCCGGGTGTCACCCATGTCAATGCCGCACAAACGCCCAGACGCGACATCGAGCACAAAGTTGCCCAAGTTCATATCACCTACCAGCCATGAGCGTGCTTCTTCAACCGCCAACGCCTCATGGCACTGGTAGACCCACTCCGCCAGCCGGCGCGCGAGGTCGGGGTTCCAGTGAACATCCCTCGCCACCGGCCCTTCAACGTACAGACGCAACAGCGCACGCTCGCCCGATGCCACGAGCCGGGGCGCCAAGACTCCGGCCCGCCTGAGCCGGGCAAGCGCGCACGCCTCCCTGCCCGCGCGCTCCGCACTCTCGCCCTGGCCGGGGTGTGCCCCATCGTATACCTTGAGGACCATTGCCAAGGCGCCACCGTAGTCGCGCGCAGACGCAGGCACGGGCGCGGGCGCAGACGCAGACGCAGGCGCAGGCGCAGGCACTCGCAGCAATAGAGTGTCGCTCTTGCGCGCGGCCAGCTCCAGCACCGGCTGGGCGCCTGCAACCGCCGCCGCAAGCAGGGGGCGGGTCACCTCGACAGGATGGGCCGGGCTCAGCTCTGCAAGAACCCGGAGAGCCTGAGCGGCCTGGACTGCCTGGCGCACCCGGCGGGCCCGGCGGGCCTGGCGGGCCTCAGGAACCTGCAATGCCTGAAATGCGTGCGACGCCATGGTCCTAAAACCGCCTTATCTCGATCTTGAACTCGGTTCCGCAGTTGCACCCTTTCAGCGATGAAAGCATGCCGAGCACGGTCCGGGACACAAAGTCCTGGACGAAGGGGACCATGTGTATCTCCTCACCGTCTACATGCACCGTAGCCTCGAACCGCTCCCCGGGGCCAGGCTCTGGGATACTCCGTTCCAACAGATCAACTACCTCCTTTGCCCGCGATGTGGCGTCGATCACCGGCACACCGCGCCATGAATCGAGTTCCGCTGCCACCGCTCCGCATATGAGAAACGTACGCTCGTCGAAGCGCTGCTCGATATGGTGTTCGGCGCCGGCGCAGACTATGCGCGGATATGGCTCTCGGTGGGCGCCTTCAATGATGACCCAGTCAGTATCGTAGAAACGCAAGATATCGTCGTAAGCAAGCCGACCGGAATGCATGATGGCGGTCTGCGCGTCACTTACAGCCGTGACGGTTGCAGCTCCGGCAGCGTGGTGTCTGTCGGTGTTGGTTCCAGCCCGGTCGATGGAGAACTTCTCCGTGTGCACACTCTTGATCGTGCCAACAGTGTACCCGCGCCTGACAAGTTCTCTGATCAGGTACTCTATGGTGGTAGTCTTGCCGGAGTGGTGCACTCCCGAGACCGCGAACACTCTCATGTAGTCAACCCCCATGCCCTGGCTTGGCAATCGCAGACACCCGGCGGTGTATGATACACGCGAACACTCCCCCGATGGAACCCGATACCGCGCCCACCGCCATGGACAACGTCAAAACCGGGAATGGAATGCGGTACACTATGAAACACATGAGCACTACTCCAGTGGCGTTAGCTGCAGCTCCAGCGAGCATGGCCACTGCAGGCGATAGGCCGAATACACTGGCCGGGTTGAGACGCATCACCAAATCCGCCGCCACCCCAGGCGCCATGTATATGGCCAGCATCCACGGCCCTTGAGGCCCCGGAGCGCCTGTGACCCATGCCAAGGCCGCCTGTACAACCCCTACCAGAGTGGCCGCCCAACGCTTGCCTGTGAATGCGTGCCCCAGGATAAGCCACATCATGTAAACGCCGCCAATCAAGGAACCGCCGGGTAACCCCAAGGGGACTGCCACGACCCGGATCAGCGGCACGACCAAGGGCTTTATGGCGATCCCCAGAGCAGCCAAGAGAGCTATGAAGACCATGTCGCGAACTGTGTATCTGGGCGGCGCCATCGCCATGCGGAGATTCCCCCCCAGTATCAGCACTCCATTGGTAGCCTGCATACAGCCGATGCGGAGCTGGCACAGTCAGTATAGTAAGTATAGTAAGTATGGTCAGCGTAGCCAGCGTAGTCAGTGTAGCCACCGTAGTCAGTGTAGCCAGTGCAGCTAGCGAGTTTAGTGCAGTTTCCGGTGTATTCTAGCACAGTCTCTGGTTTTCCTCCCCCGAGCGGCACGCACAGGGGCTCGGCAGCGCGCGCACTAGCGGACGTTGATCCGGGCATCGGCCCGGAGCGCTCCCCGCGCCGCGCGCCGGGGTCCGGCGCTGGCGCATGTGATGCTGGCGTCTGCGGTGCTGGCGTCTGCGGTGCTGGCGTCTGCGGCTCTGGCGTCTGCGGCTCTGGCGTCTGCGGTGCTGGCGTCTGCGGCTCTGGCGTCTGCGGCGCCGGTGCTTCAGGGCCAGCCTCCCTGTCAGTTCATCCAGCCCCGCTTGGCTGTTGCAGGTATCCCATAAGCCATGAGCAGCCTAATGATATTGGATTTTTGCAATTTATGGTATCATGGTAAGCGCAGGCCATAGTTTGACGGAGGGGATGCTCATGTCGCTCAGGCGCCACATCGAGTCGGAGATGCAGAATGCCCTGATACCCAGCAACAAGCTATCCGATAGCGCAGTACGCATCCGGATGCTACTGCACATGCGAGGTCCCATGTCGGTGAGGGAAATTCGGGAAGTCACAGGTTTCTCTCGCAACACAATCGTCCACGCATGCCGGAAGCTGGTCGCCGAGGATTGGGTGATAGCAGCGCCCCGGGAGGACGCAAAAGGCAGACTCATGGTTCCCGTGTTGCCCAACTCAGTCGAGAATACCATCGCAGACAAGCTGACGATTGACCGGAGCAGCATTGCCCTATTGGGCCAATGGATAATGCTCTGCTGGCTGGACTTCAAGATCGTGTCAGCAACCTATCTCGACGGCGCTCGGCCCGAGTGGCTCAAGAACAGAAAAACCACCAAGCGCATGGAGTATGATCGCCTGTACACTGACAGCAAGGTCGCCTTCGAGTTCCAGGGCGAACAGCACTACGGCACGACAGTGCGTTTTACCAACCAGGCGGAATTCGAGCAGTTGCAGGAACGTGATGACCTCAAGGCCGGGCTGTGCGCACGTCACAATTACACGTACGTGGAGGTCAGAGCCGCAGACCTAAGCTCTGCCGGCATGGATCTGAGGATCCCAGCCCACATGGCCCGGCGATCCAGCCTGCCCGATAGCCCACTTGCGTCCAAGCTTGGCGAGCTTAGCACCAGCTACAAGGCGTATATCATCGGCACAAGCAACGCTCACGAGGACTGAAGGATGCTGACAGAGGCCGAGAAGGGCCTACGAAGACCTAGCCGAAAGAGTATGGCTGACTGGCACAATCTGGGATGGTCAGATTCTGACGCAAAATCGGGAGACAAGCGCAGATTTTGGGTACAGGTGCATTCGTTTTTGAGCACATGCGCGCATTGCGAGGGCAAGTCAACGGAGTTGGGCGCAATTGGCTGTTATGTTGCTCCAGCTTCTGGGTGTTATTGGCTGCTCGGTGCTACGTATGGCGGACTTTGACGCCGCACTGCCATTTTTTCGGTGCTCAATCGACTCGTGTGCTCACAATTTGCTCCGCATACGTCCAAATGTGAGTGCATGGGCCGATTTTTCGTCAGAATCTGAGCACATCCTATTTTATGGTCGTTTGCTTCCGCGTGTTGCCTCATCCTGCTTCGCCACACACTCGTCCCTCCAGAGAACAAGGAAATCAGAGAAGGATGTCAACAAGAACACCAAATCTTTCGTCCTACGCGCTGCTCCTGCGGTCGCCGGCTGCCTGCCCCGCGCTAGGCAGTGCACGGACGCCACACGACTCCCACTGACCCGGGGCCTGCATGGGTGCCCACAACGGGCCCGACTTCCGCGAGTATGAGTTCCCGGCACTCAAACCTCTTCTCAATCTCGCTCTTCCATTCATCGGCCTTTTCCCGCGCGTCGGCGTGCACCACAGACGCGCAAATGGCCTGCGACCCGCCGATGGCTTTATCCATCAACTCAATCACTCTGGGCAGCACGCGCCGCGAGCCCAGCACCTTGTCCGCCGGGGCCACCTCGCCGTCCTCCAGGTGAATTATGGGCTTTATCGCCAGCAAGGCGCCCACCAGCGAGGCGGCTTTGCCGATCCGGCCGTTGCGCTCCAGAAACTCCAGGGTGTCTACGGTGAACAGAAGCCGCACTGAGCTGGCAACGCGCGACACAACTTCGCAAACCTCCCGAGGGCCCGCCCCGCACTGCGCAGCCCGGGCCGCCTCCAGCACGGCAAGTCCTTCGCACATGGTAACCTGCGAAGTGTCGATCACGTCTATCGCACTGCTGCCCAGAGCGTCTCGGGCTATGCATGCACTCTGGTAGGTGCCGCTCAGTTTGCACGAAGCATGCGCGGACACTATGTGGTCATGCGTCTTGAGCAGGTCCTCGTAAACCTGTATGAAGTCCGCCGGCGAGGGCTGGGACGTGGAGGGCATCACAGCGGATCCCCTCAGCTTAGTGAAGAAACCGCGCGAGTCCAAGTCCACTCCATCCAGAAAAGCCTCCTCGCCGAAGATGACAGTCAGGGGCACTATCGATACTCCATGTGCCTGGGCAATCTCTCTGGGCAGGTCAGCTACGCTATCTGTGACAACTGAGACTCTCATTTGAGCCCACCCTCTCTGCATGCTCTTCATGCTGGTCAAGTCGCTCCCACTTGCCGCACCGACCGCCCCAGCGGGCGACGATGTGGGAATCGCGCATGACCTCCACAACCTCGCACGTGTTAGGACAGCCATCGCATTCCCACGACGATGTTGCGTAGGCCTGCTCCGGCACCTCCCAGCCTGCGAAAGCGGTAGTGCACCCGCCGCCGGACGCCGCCCGGCGCTGCGCCAGCATGGCCGCTCCGATGGCGCCCATCACGTCGAAATGCGGCGGGACGATCACCTCGAAGCCAAGTGCGTCTTCAAAGGCCCTGCGCATTCCGGAGTTCGCCGCCACGCCTCCCTGGAATACCGCGGGCGATGCAACCGCTTTCCCTTTCCCTACATTGCTCAGGTAATTGCGCACCAATGCCTCGCACAAGCCGCACAAAATATCCGGAAGTGAATACCCCATCTGCTGCTTGTGCACCATATCCGACTCAGCGAATACCGCGCACTTCCCAGCGATACGCACAGGCGAGGAGGACTGGCACGCGAACCGCCCGAAGTCCCCAATTGGCACTCCAAGCCGCTGAGCTTGGTGTTCGAGGAAAGACCCAGTCCCCGCCGCGCAGACGGCGTTCATTCCGAAGTCCACCACTATGCCCGAGCGCAGCACGATGAGCTTGGAATCCTGTCCGCCGATCTCTATGACGGTCCGCACTCCGGGGACGACCGCCATGGCCGCCACCGCATGCGCCGTGATCTCGTTCTTCACCACATCGGCCCCCACTACCACCCCTGCGAGCTTCCTGCCGCTGCCGGTGGCACCTGCGCCGATGACTTCGAAATCCCGATGCGCCCCCCTGAGCGCGCGCATGCCCTCCTTGACTGCCTCTATCGGACTGCCGCGCGTCCTCAAGTATGAAGAGTCCACCAAAGACCCCGTCTCGTCCAACAACGCGATGTTGGTGCTGACTGACCCCACGTCCACTCCGATGTAGCCGCGCACACCGTGCACCCCCCATCCCCAGAGAGTGCCCGAAAACGGCCCAACAGATTCGCCAGCTCACTCCGCCAGCGCGACATGGGCCTCCTTCAGAAGCTCGATCACGCGCAGCTGCTGCGGGCATGCCCCCTCGCACCGACCGCACTCCACGCATTTCGACGCGTCCTTGGCTGCCTTGGCGATCCCGCGGTACATCCGCCTGCAGCTTTCCCAGGCATTGAACGTCCCGCCATCGTTGTAGAGGGTAAATATGTCGGGGATGAGCACGCCCTCGGGGCACGGCTGGCAGTAGCCGCACTCGGTGCACGAGATCCTGACCCGCGCCATGTACGCCTCGCGCGCCCGCGCCAGCGCCGCCATCTGCCGCCGGCTGAGCGCCCCGGCAGTCGCATCCGATGCTATCCGTATGTTGTCGACGACCTGCTCCATGCTGCTCATCCCGCTCAAGACCACGCTCACTTCCGGCAGATTCCACACCCAGCGCAAAGCCCACTCCGCCGGGCTCCAGCCCTCCGGGGCAACTCCAGCCTCGGCCACGCTCAGCGCCGCGGTCACCTCGTCAGGCACCTTAGCGGCGAGCTTGCCCCCGCGTATAGGTTCCATTATGACCACCGCCAGCCCACGAGCTGATGCGTAGCTCAGCCCGGCTAGTCCCGCCTGGTACTCCACATCCACGTAGTTGAGCATGATCTGGCAGAAGTTCCAGTCGAAAGCGTCTACTATGTTGGTGAACTCCTCGTAAGCGTCGTGAAAGGAGAACCCAGCGTAGCGTATTCTGCCCCGCCGCAGCTCGCCAAGGAGGAAGTCCAGCACTCCCATGTCGCGCACCTTCGCCCATGACTTCTTGTCCAGGCTGTGGAGCAAATAGCAGTCGATGTGATCCGTAGCGAGACGCTCCAGCTGCTCGCCGAGGAGTCTGTCGAAGTCAGCGGGCGACTTGCACAGCCACACCGGGAGCTTGGTCGCAAGTTTGACCCTGTCGCGATACCCATCGGCAAGGGCCCGACCGACCAACTTCTCGCTGTTCCCCCCGTGGTATCCGTAAGCCGTATCCAAGTAGTTGACGCCCTCGTCGACGGCGTACCGTATCATCCGGACCGCTTCATCCTCACGTATCGCCGACTGATCGCCCCCAACGCAGGGAAGACGCATGCATCCGAACCCGAGAGCCGATACATCGAATCCACATCGTCCAAACTGCCTGTACCTCACGGCGCATCCTCCCAGTGTCCAACATTGCTGTAATCGTGATTCGACCTTTGGCGTCTTGTTGATTTCTCCTTCAGACTGGCACATTCCTCTCCCCTATCCTCTCTCCGTCCCTTCCTTCGTCTCACCTGCCCGTTCTCTATCCCTCCCTTTCCTCATCTCCTCGAACTCCTGCCCCGATGCCGATCGGCGTCCAGACCGCGATTTACCTCGAACGGCATCGCAAACTGACGCAATAACGCTAGAGGTGACCGGCTGAGAGGTGTCGTAGTATTGTCACTAAAACCGGGTTGATTCGAGCCAGAATCGCAGCATTCGATGGAGGATTTGGCCATGTCACGATGCGCCGCAAACGCGCTCTCCTGTTCGCGTCTCAGAAAAAGACTGATGGCTGCCGTGCTGCTTGCAGCTACTCCGTTGCTTGTCCTAGTCGGCATGCTGATTCTGGACAGGGTTTTCGAATCCCGCTCAGGCCTCACAGAGCGAAACACGACAATGGCTCGGCAAATGGGGTTCGCTCTCTCATCCCATCTTGACAATTTGCGGGAAAGGCAAACGCTATTGCTCGATGCCTGCAGCCCACTGCAGGCCGAGTCCGGCCCACAGGCACACATGACGGAGAAGATCCTGCGCGACCTGCGCTCCCAGTGGGTAATCGGATGCTCAGTTTTCGGAACAGATGGCCAGCTCCTGTGCACGACCGGAACACGTTCCGGCTACGTTCCGTTGTTCGATATCTCGCCGCTTGAGCCTGTGCTCTCCGGCGATATCGGCTCCATGTGCCTCATCGCAACACACCCGGCACAGGAACAGTACGATTCCAATGCCGACCCCGATGCTGCCCCCACACTCATCCTAGCCAGCCTTGTCCAGGGCGGAAGGCGCGGGCCGCGCATGCTCGCCCTAGAAATCGACGTGCGCTGGGTGGCCGATGTGGTCGGGGCTACCCGCGATGACTATCCCGCTCCGGACGTGTACGGGTTTGTGGACCCAAGCGGCCATGTGCTGCTGTGGGACCGCAGCGGATCGAGTCGCTCAATTCGAATGCCTCCCGGAGCGCTGGGCGACAGGTGGCAGCTGGTTCGCGACGAAGCCGATGCAATGCCTTTCACTTACAAAGACGATGGAAGCGACGGACACGTGTCGGGATCCTTCGAAGTATCCGCGACTGCAATCCCATCGCTGGGATGGGCGAGTTTCGCCGCTGCACGGAACGATGCCGCCAGCGCCATTGCACGCAATCGAACCCTACGGCACCTGCTGGCCATGGGCGTCGCTGCACTCGCCGGCATTGTGTCGGCTGCAGTACTGGTACACCGCATGTCAATAGAGGCATCGGCCCTCGAGCGGGCCGCGATTCAGGTGCGCGCGGGCGATCTCTCGGCTCGGTCGGGGTTGCAGAGCGCCAGCGACATAGGCGCTGCAGGCCAGGCCTTCGATGAGATGGCAATCACCCTGGTCGAGCTGGAGCAGTCGAGGTTGCATGCACTCCAGGTTGCCTCGCACGAGCTGCGCAATCCGCTATCCGCCGTGAAGGGGGCCGCATCGCTGCTGAAGATGCGCATGTCAGAAAGCAAGGACCCCCGCGAGCTGATGCCCCTCGTTGACGTCATGGTCCGCCAGAGCGACGATCTGGCCGAAAAGCTAACACAGATCTTCGACGCTCTCATCATAGCCAATCAATGGCGCGTAATGGACAAAAGGCCAGTGGAGCTCCGGGCACTGATATGGAAGGCGCTTCAGCCATTCCTGGACTCACCAGACGGCAGCCGGCTAGTCGTGTGCGGCCTCGGCGATGACCTGCCCCGCATGGTGGCCATCGGAGACCATGATCAGCTGGAGACGGTAGCCGTCAATCTCATCTCCAATGCGCTGAAATACTCGATGGGTCAGGGAGCGATAGGCGTTGCTGTGGAGTCACACGGGAACACTGCACAGCTCACAGTGTCAGACTACGGAATAGGCGTGCCGACTGCCGAGCTATCCGCGATTTTCGACGGCTTCGCCCGCGGCAGCAACCTGGAGGGACGCGACCCCGGCGGGCTTGGCCTGGGACTGTACGTATCCGCAATGATTGTGAAGCAGCACGGAGGCAGGATCTGGGTAGAGAGTGACGAGATCGCTGGCACGCAATTCCATGTGGAACTCCCGCTGCAGCCGGCCCCCGCCCGAGCGAGCAGCCCGGATAGGAGTGATGCAAATGGCTGGAATACTCGTTGTGGAGGACGACGCTGATATCGCGATGATCCTCCGCGAGATACTGGAGATGGCTGGGCATGACGTCGCCATAGCAGTTGATGGAGCACATGCGCTGGAGTTGCTCGAGTCTGACCCCCTTCCGAATGTGGTACTCGCCGACCTCAAGATGCCTCGGATCGGCGGAAAGCGCCTGGTTGAAACCCTGCGGTCCAACCCCCGCACTACAGCCCTGCCTGTCATACTAGTTACAGGCGCAATTCCCAATACCGATGACTTCCCATCGGATGGATCGTACAGTTCTCTCATAATGAAGCCATTCGACATGTGGGACGTGGTGGACAGGGTCGACCTGGTCACCGAAGGACGGTGATATGTAGGGAGGTTGGTTCCATGAACAGGAGGCTACGAACGCCTAGCCGGCCCGGTGCTGCGCCGAGGCGCCGCTCCCGAGCCGGCGTCCAAATTCAAGATCTCCTTGACGCTGACCGGCGCGCCGCTATAGGGGCAAGGGGCCGAATGGCTACGTCACTCCCATGTACTGCCGCATGATAGACACCAGCTTCTGAGCGTACTTGGGGTCGGTAGCGTACCCTGAGCTCTGCAGCTCCCAGGCGAACGCCACCGGGTCATCGCGCACCGCCATGGCCGAAGCGTAGCGTGCGGCTCCTACGATGAGAGAGGCATAGTCAGAAAACGATTCAGCATAGTCGTTGTACGCTCTGAACTGCGCCTCCTGCCATACTTTCCTCCCTTTGGAATATTCCACTACGTCAACGGTTACGGAACCCGTCGGCCCTTCGCCCTTGATGTTGAACAGGTTCAGGCTATCCTGCCCAGTCCGTTTGTCCCGTACTGTCTTCCCGAGCCAGCCCGTCTCTAAGGCGGCCTGCGCCAGCATTATCTCCACAGGTATGCCCGTCTCGTCAAAGACGCGTTCGGCATGGGGTCTGAGCAACTCGACAAACTCCTCCGGCGTCATGAATTCCCTCACCTCCTGCGATACATGTACACCATATGCAGTAACGAACCTCCTCGTCCGGCCCTACAGTCCTCATGCCTTTTCGTATTTTCATGAAATCTCTAAACTAATCTAGATGGGCAGTTGGATAGATAAGCTGCCAATATGCGCAGGAAAATTCACAACCGCGTCGAATGTAGATCGAACTCTTTCATCGCGACTAACAGGAGGTGTGTGTGAGTGAAGAGAAATCGGTCAGGATTGCTGCTCATCGTTGCTGCCCTGGTTCTCTCACTGTCGCTCGGCCATTGTGTGATGGCCGCCGCTGAACCCATCAGGATCGGGCTTCAGGCCCCCATCACGGGCCCCTGGGCCTATGAAGGCGAGATGGCGCGCAACTGCGTCCAGATCGTCGTGGACGAAGTGAACAAGGCGGGGGGCCTTCTAGGCAGGCCGGTCGAGATTGTCCTCGGGGATGATCAGGGATCGCCCAAACAGAGCGCCCTGGTGGCTCAGAGAATGGTCAGCAGCAAAGTGGCGGCGGTGGTGGGTACCTATGGCTCATCCGTCAACGATGCAGGGTCGGTCATCTACGAACGCTCAGGGTTGGTCAACATCGCATACGGATCTACAGCCGAGAAGCTTACGGAACAGGGCCGCAAGTACTTCTTCAGGACTTGCTTCCGCGACGACAGGCAGGGCGAGTTCTTCGCGACGTTCGCCGTCGACAAGCTCAAGGCCAAGCGCGTTGCCATCGTCCACGACAATACGACTTTCGGCAAGGGCCTCGCCGAGGCAGCGCGTCGGCCACTTCTGGCGCAGAAGAAGGCTGAGATCGTCTTCTACGATGCCATCACGCCGGGCGAACGCGATTTCACGGCGATACTGCTCAATATGGGCAAGCAGAACCCGGATGTGGTGTACTTCACGGGGTATTACTCTGAGGCGGGCCTCATCATCAGGCAGATGCGTACCCTGGGCATCAAGGCCACGTTCGTGGGCGGAAACGCCGCCGTAAACGACGAGTTTGTCAAGATCGCCGGGCCCAATGTGGCCCAGGGCGCCCTGATGACGCAGGAACCTCTGCCCACAGACCTCGACTATCCTCAGTCCAAGGCGTTCTTGGCCGAGTACATGCGCCGGCACAAGGAGCCGCCGTCCAGCCCATGGCCTGTGTACGCCGCTGATGCGTTCAAAGCAATCGCGGCGGCCATACAGGGAAGCGGGTCCACAGATTCCAAGGCCATCATGAACTATCTGCGCAATGACTTGAAGGATTATCCGGGCATCACGGGCCCGATATCGTTTGACGCCATCGGTGACAGAGAAGGCGCTATCTACTTGGCATACGAGGTAACCACGGACGGCAGGTTCGTCCCGCTTCAGTAGTTTTCAACCGAATGGGAGGTGTGCGCACGGGGGTCGCATCCGCGGCAGAATCGGCTTGCGCAGGGCGGCTCCCGTGCCGCGTCGAAATGGCAATCTTCCTTGAACAGCTGGTCAACGGGCTCACTGTGGGCGCGGTGTACTCCCTTGTAGCGCTGGGGTACACCATGGTCTACGGGGTCATGAGGCTGATCAATTTCGCCCACGGCGACTTCTTCATGCTCGGCTCGTATCTTGGCTACACGATGCTAGTGACGGTTCTGGCCCAGTCGAACCTCCCGCTCTGGGCAATGCTGTGCGTGGCCACCCTGGTGTCTGTGGTAGCTATCGCATGTCTAGGAGTGTTCGTAGAGAGAATGGCCTACCGCCCCTTGCGCAAGTCCAGCAGGCTGACTGCGGTCGTGTCGGCCATCGGCGTGTCGATATTCCTACAGAACGCAGCGATGCTCATTTGGGGCGCGCGCTATCAGGCCTATCCGCCGTGGTCTGTCCCTGAAGTCAGCTGGACGCTTGGAGGTGTGAATGTCAGCTTGATGCAACTGCTCATCATGGGGATATCGCTTGTCCTCATGGTCTCGCTCTACATGTTCGTGCAACGCACTACGGTTGGCGCCGCCATTCGGGCCACTGCGATCGATCACGACACCGCGCGCCTGATGGGCATCGATGTGGACCAGATCATCCGCATCATCTTCGTGATCGGACCGGGCCTGGGCGCCATCGCCGGCGTACTTCTGGGCCTGTACTACAGGCAGATTCACTTCACAGTGGGATGGTCCTACGGCCTGAAAGCGTTCACCGCCGCTATCCTGGGCGGAATAGGCAATATCCCCGGGGCAATGGTCGGCGGCATGCTGCTCGGAATCCTGGAGATGCTGGGGGCGGGTTACATATCGGCAGCCTGGAAAGACGTTTTTGTGTTCCTGATCCTGATTCTGCTGCTGATCTTCCGTCCAACCGGAATCCTGGGCGAGCGAGTAGCTGAGAAGGTCTGAGAGGGAGGCAATGGACATGCGTTTGGAGTTCGCGAAACCGGCGTCGTTCATCCGCGCCCACTCGGCCTGGTTCATCGGCGCCCTGATTGTGCTTGCGGCAGCGCTGCCGCTCTTGGTATCGGATTACTGGGTAGACGTCTGCGTGTTCTGGGGAATCAACGTGCTGCTTGGCCTGTCGCTCAACATCATCGTGGGCGAGGTCGGGCTGTTCAACATGGGCCACATGGCCTTCTTCGCCATTGGAGCCTACACCACGGCTATACTCTCCGAAAGGTTCGGGGTCAACCTGTGGTTGCTCATTCCCGTAAGCGGATTGGCGGCCGCAGGAGCGGGTTACGTTCTCACCGGGCCCATCATCCACCTGCGCGGCGACTACCTTCTGATGGTGACCATCGGCCTGAATGAGATGATCCGCATCAGTCTGATAAACAACCCATTCGCACTGACCGGCGGGCCCAATGGCCTGATCGTGATGGACCAATTCCGGATATTCGGCCACGTCATACAGAGCCCCGCCGACTTCTACTACCTGGTGTGGGCAGCCATCGCACTGCTTCTGTTCTGCTTGGGTCGCCTGCAGCGTTCGCGGGTGGGGCGCGCCTGGAACTACGTCCGGGAAGACCCCATCGCCGCCGAGGCCACGGGCATCAACACCCGATGGGCCAAGGTGTTGGCGTTCACGCTGGGCGCTGGGATTGCGGGCGCAACGGGGACCATATTCGCGGCGAAAATGATGGTCATCTCGCCCGATTCGTTCACGTTCATGGAGTCGGTCATCCTGTTCTGCATTGTCATCTTGGGAGGCATGGGCTCAATACCAGGCGTGATCCTGGCTTCCGGGGCCATGCTGGTGTTGCCTGAGCTGTTGCGGAACTTCGCCCAGTACAGAATGCTCCTGTTCGGGCTGGCCATGGTGGTAATGATGATCTTCCGTCCGCAGGGACTGTGGCCCAGCCGGCGGTGGACGACCCGTCTGAAGGAAGGTGACGGCGAATGACGCAGGAAACTCCGCTGTTGTCGCTCTCGGCAGTATCGAGGAATTTCGGCGGCCTGCGGGCGGTCGACTCCTTCGACCTGTCTGTCGCCAAAGGCAGCATAACCAGCCTCATAGGGCCGAACGGCGCCGGCAAGACCACGGTGTTCAACCTGATAACCGGCATCTACCGGCCGGATTCCGGCAAGATAACCTTCAGCGATTCCGCGCTCATCGGAATGCTGCCGCATCAGGTGGTGGAAGCGGGCATCGCCCGCACTTTCCAGACCCTCAGGCTGTTTGAGAACCTCACTTGCTTCGAGAACGTGCTGGCCGGGCAGCACTGCCGATGCAGGGCAGGGCTGTTCGCATGCATTCTCAATACGCGGTCCTGCCAGGCCGAAGAAGTCCGAGCTCACAGCGAGACAGAGCGCTGCCTAAGAAACCTCGGCATCTGGCATCTCCGCGACGAGCTGGCCCGCAACCTGTCCTACGGCGACCGGCGGCGGCTGGAGATAGCCCGCGCCATGGCTTCGCGCCCCAAGCTGCTCACACTGGACGAGCCCGCGGGCGGTCTCAACGAGCGCGAGTCCGACGAGCTGATGGAGGTAATCCGCGAGATCCGTGATTCGGGGATAACAGTCTTCCTAATCGAGCACGACATGCGCGTGGTCATGGGCATCTCCGACCACGTGGCCGTGATGGAGTACGGAAGGAAGATCAGCGAAGGCACGCCCGATGAGGTCCAGAGCGACCCGGCCGTGATCGAAGCCTATCTCGGCATAGATGACGAAGAAGACGAGCGGAAAGAGGCGGGTGAGTCTGTCCAATGAGTCTGTTGGAACTGAAGGATGTAAGGATAGCATATGGCGGCGTCGAGGCGGTTCACGGGATCAGCCTGGCGGTGGAGCGGGGCCGGATCGCCACCATTTTGGGCGCCAACGGCGCAGGCAAGACGACGACTCTGCGGGCAATATCCGGCCTCATAAGGCCGAGGTCCGGGTCCATCCGGCTGGCCGATGCCGACATATCCCAGACGCCGGCGCATGAGATCGTAAACCGCGGCATCGCCCATGTTCCCGAAGGCCGGCGCGTGTTCTCTACACTTACGGTGGAAGAGAACCTGAGGCTCGGCGCCTACAGACACAGAGGACACCCGGAGAAGGTCAGCTCCAACATGGGCCGGGTGTACAAGCTCTTCCCCAGGCTCGAAGAGCGCCGCCAGCAACTGGCTGGAACGCTGTCAGGCGGCGAGCAGCAGATGCTGGCCATCGGGCGCGGGCTGATGCCCGACCCCGACATCCTGCTGCTGGACGAGCCATCGCTGGGGCTCGCGCCCAAACTAGTGCAGGAGATATTCCGAGTCGTGCGCAAGATCAACGAGCAGGGCGTAACCGTACTCCTTGTGGAGCAAAACGCCCGGTTAGCCCTGCGCGTCTCGAACTATGCATACGTGCTGGAGACGGGGCGAATCGTCCTGTCCGGACCAGCGGACGAATTGCGCCGCGACCCGAGGGTCAAGAAGGCCTATCTCGGAGAGAAGTAGACCGACCTCGCTCCCGCGACCTAGCCCTGATCTCCTCGGCCGTAGGCCACCTCCGTATGGTCAAGCCTCTGGCTGCCATAAGGTAGTCCTCCCACCTCAGAGCGGAGTCGCCCTCGATATCGAGCTCGTAGGCCCCGTCCGGCTCCGACACGACGAGATGGCCGTCAGCGTCCAGGAAAGTGAAGTTGATGTTCGAAATCGGCACTTCTACTTGAGTCGTCCCATCGGAACTGGAGAACGTGAGCGCATCGCCATCGAGCCTCAGCGTTCCAGCGCCGAGGTCGGTGACGCTGGACGCTGAGCCGATCTTGTGAACCTTCGCGGCGCGCGAAAGGTTGAACACACCATCGGGCGCGTCTTCCATTTCACCATTGCGCAACTTCTGAATCAAGGCCGACCTGTATTCACTCTCGACCACGCTCTGCCCGGTCTTCTCGTCGACGATTCTGAGATCACGCGTCACAGTCCATCTGGCGCCGCACTTGGAACACTCCAGCCCTGACTGAGTCTCCCTAAGTGTTGCCGCTCCCCCGCACTTGACACAGCCCCATGCTACGATGATGATACCCTTGTGCGAGACAAGGGCGCGTCTGGGAACCGGGGGATGCCCGGCCAGCGAGAACATCCTTGACTCTATCTCGCGGCGGAAATCGGCCACCGACTCATAGTCGCAGGGGTTCACAGGCGGGAAGAACCGCACTTCCCACCGGCAGAACGCCGGCCTGCTCGACCAGGCAGGCCAGCACTCATGGGCGCCCAAGGATGTGATGGGCACAACGGGCGCGCCCAGGTAGTGCAGCACCCGGTAGACCTCGTCGCTCACGACATTGCAGCCGCCGTCCCAGTTGTACTGGCCCTGGGGGAATATGCCCACCGCTTCGCCGGCCTTCACATGGTCGCGCATCGCGCGGATCGCCGATATGTCGCGGCCCCACTTGCGCTTGGGTATCGCCCTGTTTGCGCGGAGAAACCACCTCAAGACAGGATCTCTATACGCTTCGTCAGCCGTCACATAGTGGATCACTCTGTTGACGAACAGGACGATGGCGTACGGATCGGCTATGCTCATGTGGTTCGACGCAAACACGACAGGGCCTTCGGTGGGTATGTTCTCGACGCCCACTGCCCTGATTCGCCAGAGAAGCGATGCCAGAATGCGCACGAGAAAGACCGCCAGCAAGGCTGCGAAGTCCAGTTCCTCCGCGTCCGCGATCAGCGCTGACCAGCGCGGAAAGACACCGGGGACGCTCCTACGGTAATCCTCATATCGTTCTCCAAAGGCGCTCGCCAGGCGCGGTTCCTCCACGACTTTCGCCCACGCGGCTAAGGCAAGCCCCAACACGGTCGCGAGGATGATCCGACCAGGAGAGCGCGTCCACAGTCCAACGCCGATCCAGAACAGCGTGTAGCCCCAGAAAAGCGGATGGCGGACGAATGCGTATATGTGCCTGTCAGCGATGTACGAGGTCTGACCGCCGGGCCAGTTCTTGCCGACGAATGACAGAACCAGAAACGCCCTGACCGTCACGTAGGCGCCGAACACCATGACAATTGTGCCCAGAGCTGTGCTGACCGCGGGCAACGCCATCGCAGGCAGCGACAGATCCAGCGCCGCCGACATCCTGGCCATGAGAGAAGGTAGTACAACAAGATAGAAAGCCGTCTGCGCCCCCACCATGAACGGCATCCACGCGGGGGACTTATCCTGTATCACAGCATCATGAGAACTCATTTAAATGCCTCCAGGCTGTCTTCCAGGTTATCTCCCCGATGCGGCCTCCGCGATCACGGCGACCGGGCCGGCTGGATCCACCAATCCACTGCAGGCCGACCACGGTACCAGCACCATCCAGGTCCCCTGCGCGTAGCTGCCCATCTCGTAGGGCCCGAAGATGAGATCTATGCCCGCGGGGCTGACAGTGAACCTGTTCATGCGCTCACTGGGCACCTCCCGGACCTCGCCGCTCACAACCCAGTCAGCGCCGCGCGCCTTAAGGTCGCGGATCACGTAATCAGAGATCGCCTTTTCCCATCCAGTTCCTTTCTTGAACATCTCGTCGATGGTGAACGCGATGGCGCCGTTCTTGCCCACTGTCAGGTTCATGGACGTATGTAACGTCATCCCGTGCGCCCCGCCGGTAAACTGGTACACCTCATTCACCATGCTGATCAGGGAGCTGGAGTAGTAACGAATCGTTACTACGCTGAAATGCTCCCACGTCCACCACGGGGCCTCCGGGTCGAACTCCTCGTCTTCACTGAATGTGTCTGCGGGATCGTTCCAGATACTTGCCACCGCAGTCCAAACCTCATCGTCCACAGCAGCCTGCGCGTCCTGAAGTCCGCCGTGCCTTGCAACGCCGGCGAACACCGGGTAGGCGGTATGTACCTTGATGAAGCCCATCCGAGTCTGTTCAGTAGTCACGATCTCGGCTACTCTGGCCAGTTCGAACGTGGACGACTTGGCCCCATCGGCGCTAGTCCATTCTCCGCTCCAAGTGGACTTGAGGGGGTTGAAAGCACCCGACCAAGACCCGGTCGCCGCGCCGTCGGCGGTCCGCTCCGCCAGTTGTAGGCGACCACCCACAAATGTGCCTTCCAGTTCGAGCGGCGTGCCCACTGTTTCGTACCAGTAGTGCCCCGATACCTTCTCGCCGTCGACGTTGAGCTCCATCTGAACCGCCCACTTGCCGTCGATCCTCCCTGTGAAATGATACCCGACAGGCCCGAAAGCAAGCGCATTCGCAGTCGGAACCAGCGCCAGCATGAGGCCCACAATAAGCGATAGCAACAATGCCGTTCTGCTTGACAGCTTGCTCAACACCAGAATCGCCTCCCAACCTGCAAATCTCATGGGTCAAGCATACCACATTCGACTCAGCCAAAACCATACTCAACTAGGCGCTCATAGGATGTGCGCAGGATGTGCTATGATTGTGATGCACTGAGACTGATCCGAGGTGATTGTGTATGGATTGTAGTATGAGTTCCGGCATGGACTCCGGAGTGGACTGCGAGAAGGTTGCTGACGCGCTTTGCTCCTGGATCAAGGAGCATGTTGAGGCTGCAGGCTGCCGCGGCATCGTGTTTGGGCTTTCGGGAGGGCTTGACTCGGCTGTAGTCGCCGCCATCGGAATGCGCATCATACCCAATGGGTGCCTAGGAGTTGTGATGCCGTGCCACTCCGATCCCGAGGACGTAGAGGATGCGCTCGCCTGCGCTCGCGCCTTCAGTCTTCCGGTTGTCGTATGCGACCTCACCTCCCTTTTCGACCAACACCTCGCCCTCGTTTCCAGCTGCCTGTCGGACGCGGCCGCGAGTCCCGATGCGGCGTTCGCAGCGCCAGCCCTCACTGCAATGGCCGATGCCGCCGCGAGTATCGATAGGTCCGACCCCAATCGCATCCGGATGGCCCAGGCGAACCTCAAGCCCCGTCTGAGGATGACCGTGCTCTACTACTACGCCAACCTCCTCAGTCGTCTGGTAGTCGGCACCACAAACCGGAGCGAACTCACCGTGGGCTATTTCACAAAACACGGTGACGGCGGATCCGACATCATGCCCCTTGCCGGCCTAGTGAAGTGGCAGGTCCGGGAACTCGCCTCGTATCTGGGCGTGCCCCGGCACATAGTCGAGAAGCCCCCCACGGCCGGGCTGTGGAGCGGCCAGACCGACGAGGGCGAGATGGGCATCTCCTATGCTGAGCTGGACCATTACATACTCACCGGCGAGGCCGATGATACGGTGCGGCAGCGGGTCGATTCCCTAAACCGCGCCGCCCAGCACAAACTGACGCGACCACCGGTGCCGCAGATTTTGCCGGACTGAGAACCTAGGGGGGGGGCCCGGGCGGCACCGACTGACGCACGCCCGGGCCAAGGCCTAGGACCCGTACAGCAGCGTCTCCCTGCTGAACATCTTCATAGCCACCGGCAACAGCACAGCCGCCGCGGCCACGCTCCCAGCAGCGGACAGGGCGATCGCGTCCCACTGGAGCCCGCCGGCCTGCACCATCCTGCCCAGGGCCGCAAACGGGCCGTAGACCGGTATCAGGCACGGCCACAGCGCCCTGGCCGGGGAAAATGCAGCTACGAACCCTGGGATCATCACCCCGAACATAAGCGGGGTGGCGCCTGACTGCGCGTCACGGAACGTGCGCGCCCTCACGCTCATCATCATCTGGGCAACTCCCACGACCAGAGCGAGCGGAATGCCCGTCAGGAGCGATCCTGTGAGCACGAATCCCGGCAACCCGGTACTCCCGGCCATGCTAGGCGGCATGACGTTGCTCACCACCCAGAACGCGGTCACCGTGAGAACCAGAGGGATCAGGGATATGGTGAACACCGCCCCCAGCTTGCCGCAGAGAATAGACCCATCGGACGCGGGCGTCGCCAGGAGCGACTCAAGAGTGCCGCGCTCCTTCTCCCCGGCTGTCACGTCGATCGCCACGAACAGGCCGCCCTGCGCCACGATAACCGCAACAAGTATGGGCAGGTAGAAAGACGCGAAGAAAGCCCCAAGTTGCTCCGGTGTGGCCAGGTTCTCCGCGTTGAGCACTACCGGAACTAGAACAGACTGATCAATATCGCGGGCCGCCATCCGCTCGGCCACGACAGCCTGGTTGTACGTGCTCACAGCCAGCTGCAGACGGCTGTCGGAAAACCCTCCCCCGAAGATGCCGCCGGCGGTCGAATTGGTAAGCAGTCGCACAGATGCCGGGCGCTCCTCCGCCACATCCCCTGCGAACCCGGGCTCGAACACCAGCCCCGACTCCTTCTTCGCCTTCTCGATGACGGCTTCAAGGTCACCTTCGTATTCCTCCAGTGTGATGCCGTATCTGCTCATCACTTCCAGCAGCTTGACGTCAGCGAATTCGATGCCCTGGGTAGGGATAGTGAGCGGTTTCTCGCTCCGCGCGGTCATCGCCTTGTTCATCATAGGCGTGAAGCTGGCGTAGAAGATCCCTATTATCAGCGGAATCACGATGGCCTGCGTCATACCCTTCCGGTCGCGCACTGTGTCCATGATCTCTTTGCGCCATATGTTCAACACGTCTCTCAGCATCGTATCTCTCACCCCCTGCTCACCTTGTACGTCCGCTGGCGTTCCTGTCGCCGCTGGCGTTGCCGTTGCCGTCGGCATTGGCGTACTCGCTCACCAAGAGGCCCTGTGCCCCGCCTGCTAAAGCCACAAACGCATCCTCTAGGCTATCGCATCCAGTCTTCTCGATGAGCTCAGCCGGACTGCCGAACGCCGCGATGCGGCCGCGGATTATTATCGCCACCCGGTCGCAAAGCTTGGCCGCCTCATCCATATAGTGCGTAGTGAACAGCACACAATGGCCCCTGTCGCGCAGCATTCGGATGACATCGCGCGTCTCGCGCACGGCCATCACATCCAAACCGCTGGTAGGCTCGTCCATTATCACGTTCCTCGGGTCATGCACGAGGGCGCGGCCGAGGATCACCTTCTGCCTCTGCCCGCGGCTGAAGCCCTGCGTCTTGCGATCCGCGAACTCGCCCATGCCCAACATATCGATGACCGCCTGCGCCCGCGCGCTCAAATCAGGACCGGAAAGGCCATAGAAGCCTCCGAAATACGTGAAATGCTCGCGCGGCGTGAGTCGCGGGTATGTTCCGCTCGAGTCGGTCTGCACGCCGAGCGCCCTGCGAACCGCGGCCGGATCCTGCCTCACATCGTGGCCGTCTACGATCACAGTGCCTCGCATGGGCCGGATCAGCCCGCATATCATCCTGAGAGTGGTAGTCTTGCCCGCTCCGTTCGGGCCCAGCAGCCCGGTTACCTGTCCATCGGGGCATTCGAAATTCACCCCGTCCACTGCCCGGACCTCGCCGTAATGCTTCACAAGATCCCGCACCTCGATCAACCAGTCCCACCGCCCTTTCCAGTCTGCGCCCGGTTCCGACCGCTCGCGCTCTCCGCCCCGTCTTATTCGTCTCCCAGCACAGGGATTCCTTCACACTCCCGTCCGCCTCAGTCCTGTGCCCGCACCGGCGATGACACCGTTGATAGCATATGAATAAGGAGGACATGCGGACATTGTATTGAATAACCCGTCCATATGGGCGATCGCGGTCGCGCCGTATGGCGCCGCGCCGCCGCGCCATACGGAGTTGTAGCCATTGATCAATAGAAACACGCTTCTTGCTCTGATGCTGGCCGTGATGTGCATGGGAGCGCTTGTCCTGGCAGGCCTGGCCCTCTCATCACAGGCCCTCCCGCACTATCCGGGCATAGATCCGCTCTCCGCAAGCCGCGCCGGCACCATCGTCTTCGCGATCTGGGCCGGCACAGCGGTGTTGTTTGTCGCGGCGGTGATAGCATTCGCCATCGCCGAGCGCCGCGCCGGTAGAACGCGCTCCATTCTTAACCTGCCCAAGACGCGCTCGCTCCTGGCCTGGCTCCTGCTGGCGCTCGCCCTCCTCACGGCACTGGCTCTCATGGATAGCAAGCCAGTACCCCAAGAGCAACAGGATGACGAGGTGGAAAAGTCCTTCCCCCCCACCGACCTGGATAGACCTGTCCAGCAGCCGCCAAAGCGGCAGCCGCAGCCCAGTCCCGGCAGCAAACCTGCCGCGCAACCTGCGCCCAGCGCATCCTGGCCTTGGGCAGTGTATGGCGTTGTCCTTGCGGCGCTGGCCCTAGCGGGAGTTGGGGTCGCGCTCACGCTGGGCCGAAAGCGCAGACCGCCGGAGGTCCCGCCCGAGGCGCCATGCGAATCCGCTGACGATCAGGAGGACGCCTCAGCCTTGCCCGACGAGGAGGCTTTCCATGCTATTGAGCAGGAGCCCGACCCGCGCACTGCCGTGATCATATGCTATCGCCTATTCCAGTCGCTGCTGGAGCAGGCAGACGTGCCGATCCGGACACATCACACGCCCGATGAATGCGCTCGAATGGCCATCCGCAGCCTGCAGCTGCCGCGCCGCGCGACGTTCCGGCTGGTGAACACGTACAGCAGAGCGCGGTTCAGCGAGCACCGCATCTTGGAATCGCACAAGAGCGCGGCGCTGGCCGACGCGCGCCAGATCGCATCCATCGTCCGCGACCGCATGGCCGAAGCAGCGCGATCGGCCGAGTCAGCCGAGTCAGCCGAGCCAGCCGAGCCAAAGGAGGTGCCCAACACTGTCTCTTCTGGGGCCGAATGAACATGACCAGTTCGCGGACTTTGTCCACATGTTGCTAGCCATGTCAGTCCTCATCGTACTGTTTATGGACATCTACCGTCTCAATCCAGTCTGGGCAAAGTCGTACACCATACGTATGGCCGGCTTGAGCTTGATCTACGCTGGGTACATCAGGGCTTGGCGGCTCGCCCGTCCATCGGTGGAGAGGCCCGCATCGTGGACTACGCGCCCAAAGCGCCGCTTCTGGGACTGGTTCGATTCGCTGCTACCCTGGCGCAAGAAGCCCGAAGCGCCGCTCAAAGTGTGCCCGGAGTACGACACTCTGTACCGGCAGCTCCAGATGTCCATGAGGCGCGGCCGCTACTTCGCGCGCTTCTTGGAGGAGCACGGCGCCCCGCCGGAAACAGTGGAGTATGCCAAGAGCATCGTCCGGCATGGCAGCGCCAACGACGGCCTCACGCGCGAGCAAGCATCATCGATACTCGACGCTCTCGATGCGTCCAGCGCTTTCGACGCTTCTGATACCAAAAGGGGGTCGCTACTATGACTGTGCACGCGCCCACAATCGTCTGGGCCTGCGAGAAGTGCCACGAAGTCGTCTCCGCCGCGGCGGCGGTGATAGTGGGAAAGGACGAGCAGCTGGAGTTGATCTTGACGGCCCTCATATCCGGCGGGCACGTCCTGCTCGAAGACGTGCCGGGGGTGGCCAAGACCCTGGCCGCACAGGCCTTCGCTCAAGCCCTCGGGCTGGATTTTCGCCGCATCCAGTTCGTTCCCGACCTCCTGCCGGGCGATATCATGGGCAGTTTCATATACGACTCCCGCGCAGAGTCGTTCAAGTTCATGAAGGGACCGATCTTCGCCAACCTCATTCTGGCAGACGAGATCAACCGCGGCACGCCCAAGACCCAGTCCGCCCTGCTCGAGGCCATGCAGGAGCAGCAGGTCACTGTGGAGGGCCAGAGCTTCGCCCTCGACAGCCCTTTCATGGTGATCGCAACCCAGAACCCGCTGGAGTTCGAGGGCACCTACCCGCTTCCCGAGGCGCAGATCGACAGGTTCATCTCCCGTCTCAGCATGGGGTACCCATCGCCAGAAGCTGAGTGCGAGATCCTGGCGCGAAGGCAGGCCCGGCAGGCAGATGTCGTAACACTCTCGCCTGTCCTCGGCAAGCACGACTTCCTTGAGATACAGCGGGCCATCGAAACGGTCCACGTCAGCCCCGATATTCAAGGCTACATCGTGCAGATAGTCGTCAAAACGCGCGAAGACCGCCGGGCGCAGCTGGGCGCATCGCCCCGCGGCAGCCTGGCCCTTTTCAAGCTGTCGCGATCGCGTGCGTTAATGCAGGGGCGCGATTTCGTGACGCCCGACGATGTGAAGGCCGTGGCCGTGCCGGGCCTGGCACACCGGATACTCCTCCGGCCCGAGCTGTGGGCGGAACGCATATCCGGAGAGACCATTGTGCGGGATGCGCTGGAAGAGGTGCCGGTGCCCAAGGCGGACTGGAGGTGACCCCGCTTGCGCACGCATCTGGCCGGCAAAACCTATGCCTATATCGCAATCTCCGGCACGCTCATCGCAGCCGCCATGCTGACCAGCAGGATCGAGCTGTTCATGCTGGTAATGCCGCTCATCCTGGTCCTGCTGACGCTGGCGTTTGAGGCAGGCGCGCCTGAGCCCAGCTATGAAATACACACCGAACTCGAGGCCGATCGGTGCTTTGAAGGCGACACTGCAACAGCGTGTGTGACTATCTCAGCCGCGTCAAACATCCCCCTGCTCGATCTGCACGTCATGCTGTGCGACGCTAGCGACCACGTGCTCGCCTCGCGCCACTTCGCCATCAGACTGAAGGCCGGCGAAACCCGCACTCTCCACTTCACGCCTGTAATGCCCGCCCGCGGGGTGTTCTACGTCGGAGACGTCGTCGCACGAGCCTACACCCGTTCAGGGCTGAAATCCTACGACGACAAGGTGTGGACTGGAGCGGAGTGCATCGTGTACCCGAGGCCGGATACGATCAACATAGACTGGAGCGTGTCAGCCCGGTCGCGGCAACACGTGGGTGAATCCGCTTCCCGGATGGCGGGAGACGGGCTAGAGGTCTCGGATGTACGGCTCCATGCGCCCGGCGACCCAATACGCCGCGTCAACTGGCGCGCAACCCTCAGGCATGGTCATCTGTACGTCAACGACAGCCTCCGAGACCGCAACATCGACGTAGTGATAGTCATAGACGGTCTGGTTGACGTGGGAGAGCCTCCGCGCTCCTATCTGGACTGTGCGTGCCGGGCCGCCGCCGGCGTTGCGCTGGCCTTCCTCCGCAACCGCGACAGAGTCGGCGTCATAAGGTACGCAGGCGCGGTAGACTGGGCCGTGCCGCGCCCCGGGCGCAATCAGCTCTACGCAATCCTAGATCGTCTGGCGCGTGTGCGCACTATCCAGAGCTTCGTGGCGCCGAACATGAGGCTGATTCCAAGGGGGGTGCTTCCCCCGGGTTCGCTAGTCCTTGTCATCACGCCGCTCCTCGACGACCGGTCCATCCACATGCTGGGCGGGCTGGCCGCCCGCGGCTGCCGGCCGATGGTGCTCTACATATCTCCAATGGGCCTAGTCGCGCTGATGGAGTCGGCCGACGCAACCGGCGCGTCTGCGTCCACGCGACCGGATCCGGACACCAACGCACTGGCCGAGCGGTGGTGGCGCCTGAAACACAAGGGCAAGATCGCCAAGCTCAGGTCGATGGGCATAGTGGTCGCCGAGTGGGATGGCGCCGGCTCTCTCGACGCCTGCCTCAGCCGCCACTTCGGCGCCCCGGGCTACGGCGGCGCCCGAGGAGCCTGGCAGAACTCCTCAAGGGGGGCCTGGCTATGAGCAGCAAATGGTGGACGCTTGCGGCGCCGACTGCAGTGTGCGTCATGACAACGGGCTATGCCGCGATGACGGCGCCCGCATGGTGGATAATCGCGCTCGCAATCGCATCGGCGGTTCTGTGCGCCGCAGGCACCGCCCGAGGCAGCTTCAGAATCGTTGGATGGAGCGGGGTCGCGGCGATTGCCGCGTGCGCTGCGAGCCTTATCGAGAATCGACCTGTTCACTGGGGAGAGCCCGCTCTCATGTGCCTTGGCGTCCTGGCCGTGACCGAAATCGGACACATCGTGTGCATAATCCGAACACCCGAGGTGAACCCGTCTTCGATTGCACACGTCAATGCTGACGCTGAAGACGCGGCATTCACAGCGCTACTGACATCCGTAGCCCTCCGCCTAGCAGCCTCGGGCGCCGTGTCGCTCGGGCTCACACGCCTGTATCTGGCCGCCGCAGCCTCCGGCGCTCTGCGCGATTCGGATGCATTCTTCATGATGCTCCTTGGCGCCGCTGCAGTGGGAGTGTGCATTTACTGGCTCACACGCGTTTCCACACAGGATTCTGACACGTTATGACGAATATGGAATGGTCGACGGCAGAAGTGTGGTAACTTGTGTCACTCAAATGGATCGGAGGTCTGATGCGTGAGTATTCGCGGAAGCGACAGCCTGCTGGCCACGCTAGCTAGGACGCCGGCGCTCGAAGTGTTCCTTCTGAGCCCCGATTTGGTCATCTTGTCGGTGAACGAGGCGGCGGCTGAGGCCATGGGAATGCTCGTGAGCAGCATGATGGGCCGCAGGATTGATGAGATACTTCCCGGACTATGTCGGCGCGTTAAGTCGGTTCTCCCAAAGCTTGAGCGCACCGGCAGCATGTTCGTGGATGAGAGAGCGCCGGAGATCCGGCAGGGCCGGACTGTGCTGTATGACACCTACATATCCTTCGTACGCGACATGCTCGAAGATTCCCTGATTGGGTGGGTACTGATAAGGTCGGATGCGACAGGACACGCCAGCCTGCAACGGGTTGTCGATGCATTCCCGGTGGCACTGGCGCTGTTGCGCACGCCCGAATGCCGCATCGAACTGGCCAACTCCCACTTTGCAGCGCTCACGGGCAAGTCCGAGTCACTTGCAGGCGCTGCCCCCAGCCAACCCGAGAAGTCGATAGCCGCCATGGCAATAGCAGCGGCGCGCAGCGGAGAGTACCTCCGGTCCAGCATATCATGGTCGCACGGCGCCGACAGCGGTCGCAGGACCAACTGGACCGTCTACTGCTGCCCGCTTGAGTATTCCGGCCGCCACAGCGATGCGGTCGTTGTCATTGCCCAACAGACAACAGCACGCGTCTCAATGGTCCGAAAACTTGACATCCTGCGCAGAATGAGTTCCGACCTGACGGAGAGCGTCGATGTGTCGTCGTTTTTGCACACCGCTGTGTCCGCGTGCGCATCTTTTCTCTCTGCGACGTACTGCGCGATCATACAGCGCGATTCGAGCGATCCGGGCAAGGGGAGGTTGCTGAGGTTGGCCCAGTCGAGCCCGGTCGGGCTGCTTCCGGAGTCGGCTCCACTGGACCTCTGTCCACGCCTGACCAGTGTGATGCTGTCGAAGGAGACCTCTTACCTCGATTTCCAGCACGATGAGGCACCGAGGCCGCCGCAGTGTGCGCAGGCTGGCATCAGAGCATGCATTGCCTTCCCCGTTGCAGCTTATGGGAAGTGCTACGGCCAGATGGTAGTGGCCTTCACCGATGGCCGCGGCAGGCTAGAGCCCGACGATCTCTATCTGGCGGAGCTGGTGGCAGTGTACTGCGCCCTGGCGATGGAGCATGGGCAGACCACCAGCGAGCACGCGCAGTTGGCTGCAGCCCGGCGCGAGGCGCTGAGTGAAACACAGCAGAAGACTGCCCTTCTGAGCGCGCTCCTCGACAGCCTGGAAGACGGCTTGCTCATCGTGAGCGCAGACGAACGCGTGACGCTGATCAATGAAAGCGCTGCTGCGTACATGGGGTTGTGCCGTGACGAGACCCACAACCTTAGTCAGATTCACGCCCGCAGCACGCTTATGCACATGGACGGAACGCCGATTCCCGAGAGCGAACGGCCTACGCGTAAGCTGCTCCAGGGCCGCGGCGAAGTCAAAGGCGACTACATCATGGTGGCTCGAGATGGGTCGTCCCGCGTCCTCAATTTTGGCGGCGGCGTTGTGAGAGACGCCTTCGGCAGCATAGCGTCGGTGATCGTGATAGCCCGCGACCGGACCGAATTAGTGCAGGCCGAGAGAATCAGCCAAGACTACCTGAGATTCGTCTCGCACGACCTTAGGTCGCCCCTCACCCTAATCTCCGCTAGGGCGCAGATGCTCGAGAAATCCGCCGAACACGCCGATGCGGTACGCAGAAACGCACAGTCCATCCTGCGAGCCGCCAGGCAGATGAACACAATGATATCGGACCTCACCGATTCCGTCCGCCTGGAGTCCGGTCACGCCCTCCCCGTACGTCTCCGAATATTCGATCTACCCGCTCTCTTGAGTGAGCTCATCCAGCGGTGGAAGGAAACGCCGGATGGCAACCGCATTCAGGCCCGCTTGCCCCATTCGATGCCGCGTGTGTACTCCGACCCCGACGGCGTGGAGCGCATCTTGTCGAATCTCATGTCCAACGCCCTGAAATACTCGCCCGACGACCAGCAGGTCACGGTTTCAGCCACTGTGGCGGACGGCGAGGCGGTCATATCCATCGCAGACCGCGGACCGGGAATCAGCGCTGAAGACGCCGGGCACCTGTTCGAACGCTACTTCCGATCAGAAGACGCTCGCAAGCACCATGACGGCCTGGGCCTCGGCCTGCACATATCTAGGGCCCTCGCAGAAGCGCAGGGCGGGCGCATCTGGGCCGAGAGCGAGCCCGGCCAAGGCAGCATCTTCTCGTTCACCATCCCTCTATCATCATCGAGTTCCCGAAGCTAACAGCGCTGCAGTTGCAGTCACAAAGTAGGAATCCGTGATGAAGATCCCGATTCGAGAGATACTCGTAGCCCTGCTAACCCTTACCATGTCGGCTGCTCGGTTAGGCCAAGACACTTCTTGAGAACTACCTAGAACCCCGGGAACAGCGATCCCGCATACTTGTCGGCAGCATGCCGGCGCACCTTGTCGGAGTGGTACGCCTCCACCAGGTCGAGAAGGGCCTTGTCCTTCTCACGCCCAGCTCTGGCCGCCAGGATATTCACCCAGGGCGAGTCGGCCTCCTCGCGAACGATCGCATCGCGGCCAGGAACAAAGCCCGCGCTCATGGCGTAATTCGTGTTTATGCAGGCAATGTCGACATCGTCCAGCGCGCGCGGCAGCTGAGCTGCCTCAAGCTCTACGATCTTGATTCCGAGCGGATTGGACGCGACGTCGAAAACCGTAGCCTTCCACCCCGCGCCCGGCCTCAGCTTGATCAGACCGGCAGACTCCAGAAGCACTAGCGCTCGCCCGCCATTTGAGGGGTCGTTGGGGATTGCCACAGAGGCGCCCTTGCGAAGCGACGACAGATTCTTCACCTTCCTAGAGTAGACGCCCATCGGAAAGATGAAGCTGTTGCCGATCTTGACCAGGTTGACCTTCCTGTCGATACAGAACTGCTCCAGGAAGGGATAGTGCTGATAGCTATTGACGTCGATCTCGCCCTCCGCAAGAGCCAGGTTGGGGGTAATGTAGTCGGAAAAGACCACGATCTTGAGGATGTAGCCCTTGGCTTCATAGACCGGCTTCACGATCTCCGCGAGTTCCTCATGAACCCCCGGGGTGACGCCCAAGATGATGGTCGGACCTGCGGCGCCCGCCGCAGTCGGTCCCCCGGCCGCGACCGGCGCCAGCAACGCCAGCAGTATGAGTGCACAAAGCCCTGCAGATAGAGTCCTGCGTCCGCCGCTTTTCATAGTTGTCTTGCGCCTCCTTCGTCTCCCATGCGTTCGATGGTCCTCTGTATTCCTCGTCTCCTTGTTCGCCGTGCTTGCCACGCGCGGAATCACCGTTTTCGATCAACCGCCACCGAAATCGCCTGTCCAACCCACTGAATGGCTTGCACCAGCGCGACGAGCACCACCACCGTGGCGATCATCACGTCCGTGCGGAACCGCTGGTAGCCGTACCTTATGGCCAAGTCGCCCAACCCGCCGCCGCCCACCGCCCCAGCCATGGCCGAGAAGCTGACCAGGCTCACAAGAGTGAGCGTGAACCCGAGCACCAACGATGGCAGCGCCTCGGGGAACATCACCCTGAAAACGACCTCTAGCGGGGCGGCCCCCATTACCAACGCGGCCTCCACCACCCCGCGATCCACGCCGCGCATCGAGCTCTCCACCACGCGGGCGGCAAATGGAATGGCCCCGATGGACAGCGGCACGATGGCAGCCTTCGTACCTATGCTCGTCCCCACCAGAAGACGCGTCAGGGGGATGATCGCCACCATGAGCACCAGGAACGGCACCGATCTGCCCACATTCACTATGGCTGATAACACCTGTTCAATGTGGAGAACGCGGTTGATCGGCCAGTCGCGCCCCAGCCCCGGGTCTGAGAAGAACACCAGCGCAGCCCCGACCACAGTCCCCAGCACAATAGAGATGACGCCCGCCATAGCCACCATCCACACAGTCTCCAGAAGCGCAGTCCATAGCAGTCGAAACAGCATCGTAATCAGCTCCACGAAAGCGTAGTAACCATTGCCTTGAGAATCCGCGACGTCGGGGTGTGCAGCACTTCCTGCGCAGGACCCGTCTCAACTATCCGCCCCTCGTCAATGACTATGATCGAATCGCAGGCCTGCTGCGTAATGCTAAGCTGGTGCGTGACGATCAAAACCGTCACCTGAAACTCCGCGTTCACCTGCCGGATCAGCTCCAGGATAGACTGAGTCGTTATAGGATCCAGCGCCGAGGTCGGCTCGTCGCACAGCAACACAGAAGGGTTAGCCGCCAGCGCGCGCGCGATTCCCACCCGCTGCTGCTGGCCTCCGGACAGCTTGGCCGGGTATGCGTCGCGCTTGTCGGACAGGCCCACCACGTCCAAAAGTTCCTCAGCTCTCCTCCTCGCTTCCTCGGGAGACGCCTTCGCAATCTCCAGCGGAAACATGACATTGCCCAGTGCAGTGCGGTGCGAAAGCAGGTTGAAGTGCTGGAACACCACCCCCAGACGGCGCTGAGCCTGCCTGAGCTGCGCGCCGCGCAGCCTCGTGATGTCCACATCGCCGATATGGATCGCGCCGCGGTCCACGCGCTCAAGCCCTGTCATACACCGGATCAGCGTGCTCTTGCCAGCGCCCGACAGGCCCACAATGCCGCATATATCGCCCTGCTCAACCGCGAAAGACACACCATCGAGCGCAGGGACCACCTGCCCGGGATACTTCTTCGATACATCTTCAAGACTGATCATGCCGAGAACACCTCCGCTCAGGATATCGAGATAGAAAAAAGTCCTCCCGTTCCTGGCTTAACGCCAGGGACGAGAGGACCGAAATCCTTCGTGGTACCACCCTGGTTCACGCGCCCCTTGCGGGGAAGCGCCTCGACAAGCGCGGCGGACGCTGGACTCCGCCTTTGCATGCAATGGCAGGGTTCCACGACTGCGATGCTCCGGCGCTATAACGGGCGCGCCCGTCCGCGCCTACTGATCCCTCCCTGCCCAGTGTCGCTCTGCCGGCGACACGGCAATGGCTGGACTTTCGGGCAGCCGCTCAGGGGCCATGTTCCTCGCGTTTCCAAGGCGCCGGCTCTCAGCCTAGGCCGGCTCTCTGTAGCCAGTACTCCGCGAGTACTCATCCCCGTCAATGCGTATATCAATATAGCTGCTAGACACCATCTTCCGCTCTTGTCAGCAAGATTAGCACACACGTCCTTCGTTGTCAACCACACGCGCCCGCCGCCGCCCGCGGGTGCGTGTAAAGATTGTTGCCCCTAAGGCCTGGCGTCATTTCCTCCACAGTGGCTGTTTAGGCTGCCCTTAGGAGCTTAGGTTGGCCTTCGCCCCTGATCTGGTCTCTTCCCTGCGACTGCGCCAGAACTCATCCCACTTGCCGTTCAGAACGTATATCCTCAGGTTGAGGACCTTCTGAGATCCTCCGGCGCTCCAGCGCATTCCCGGTCCCTTTTGCCGCATCTGCACTACGTTCTTGCATGCGCTCTCTACGACGCCGCTGCCAATCTGGACCGAGGCACCGCCGAGACGCGGCGGCCATACCCCCGCTGAGCGGCAATTC
>ENA-UOOR01000191-UOOR01000191.1-fermentation-metagenome-genome-assembly--contig:-NODE-191-length-92962-cov-53.693651_pt1 | contig 92962 bp, 70 predicted proteins | sample MGYA00245780_ERZ724029 | MGnify/ENA primary metagenome ERZ724029 (study PRJEB28704, sample SAMN03018315) | fermentation metagenome | biome: anthropogenic terrestrial biome; feature: soil; material...
CATAGAAAAAAGGGCTGACTCTCGTCAGCTATTCACTGATTTTGAGACAGCCCCAATATTATCGCAGGCATCTTGCCGCCAAAATCAATCAATAGCGGGATATATGTTTTCTACCCTGGGACAGCATAAACCGGTCCAAATAACAGGCTGCTCTTGCCATATAGCCGCTGTCTTATTAAAATTAATCTCCGAGAATGAAACTATTTGCGGCTTTCATGACGCTTATACAGTGAAAGACGGTGAAACGATGGTCGACCAAAACATCATCTCTCTTTTCAATTGCATATACGACAACACAAACAGAAAAGTATTGAGATTCATAACTGCAAAATGCAACAATACTTCGGATATCAGCGATATATTTCAGGATACCTACATGGAGCTCTATGCCGTTATGGTAAAACGCGGTCTGGACTATATCGCAAACAGCGAAGCTTTTGTAATGAATATCGCAAAACAAAAGGTCTACCGGCATTATTCACTGCTGACTCGCCTGAAATTCGCTATACCGTTGTCTGTTGCAGACGAAGACGGGAATGAAATCAATATTGCTGATCTGGAAGCAAACTATTTTTCTTTTAATACCAGCATGCTTAACAGCGCATTGATTGCAGAAATTAAAAGGGCCATATCCGCAAAACCACAAATTGTGCAGAAGATATTCCTCTTGCGCTATTCACTGGATATGACCATTCCTGAAATCGCAGAACTGCTGTCTGTCGGAGAATCCTATGTCAAAAACAAACTGTACCGCACGCGAAACGAGCTCCGAGAACTTTATGTTAGAAAGGATGGTATTGATTAATGAACGAGAAAAAACTATTTCAGCTGGCGGCAAACGAAAAAATGCCGGATATTGAAGATGTGAGGCAGAGATGCTTGAATCAGGAGGTAAGAGCTCATTCTGCAAAAGAACAAAGATTGCCCTGGATGAAAAGAGTTATGCCTGTTGCTGCCTGTGCCCTTGTTGTCCTAGTTGCGGTTTTCGCAGTCCCGCACCTGAGCAATAATAATGCCGTGATTGACCCTTCAGTCACGCCCAACTCAATATACATCAACCGTCTTGATGCAATTCCGCTTGGGCGTAACTTAATGCACTTTGCTCTACTGCAAAACGATTTTATCAAAATGAGCAGAGAAGAACTATGTGAATATTATGGCGCGAATATTTTCCCGCAGGTCCCGGAAGATCTGAAAAACTGGGATTCTTCCCCTGAATATGAGTACGGAATCTACCGAAGAAACAATGGCAGCGGAGAAGTTTATTTTGACCAAAATGTAATCAACTACTCCAATGACAACTTCAGCAGAAACATTAACATTGAGACGGCAAAAGGCACAATGCCTCTCTATGATGTGGCGGCGTTTAACGGCGATGATTTCATAAAGTCCAGCATAGGCGGTATTGAGATAGGTATCGGCGGCACGGAAGACGGATGTTATTATGCCGAATTCATGTATAAAGGCGTAGGCTTTTGTATCATTACCGATGGGCTATCACAGGTTGAACTCATTTCGGTTCTTGAGTCGATTATGAAGTAAGCTTATAAGCATTTGCCCTGCACTTTATCTGTTAGTTCCTATTTCAGGAAAAAAATATTTACTGACAGTAAAGCACCCATCCGCTTTGGATAGGTGCTTTATTGGTATGCTTTGTTATAAATGTACAAAAAGTAGGACCGTCCCCGATTAGTTTTCGATGCCCTTGCGGGCGATGACCCCCTGGGTGTAGTAGTGTTTGATCTCCCGCATTTCGGTGACCAGGTCGGCCAGTTCAATCAATTCCTCGGTAGCTCCCCGGCCGGTGAGAACCAGTTCAACGTCAGGGGCTTTTGCCTCGATCAGGGACTTGACTGCTTGCCAGGTGACGAGGCCAAAATGCAGGGCAACCACTAATTCATCGAGGATGACCACCTGGTATTCGCCGCCGGTGACGGCCTTCCGGGCCAGGGCCAGTCCCTCCCCCATCAAATCCACATACTCCTGGGGGGGCTGTCCCGGCGGGAAGATAACCGCCTGTTGGCGCCACTTTGCCAGCTCTGCCTCCGGCATCGAACCTTCTTTGACCACAAAGAATGGCTTGCCCAAAGTCTTAAGGGTTAAATTCGGCGAAATCGTCGGCAAAATCTTGTGTTCACTGTAAGTTGCAGTCTTCATGAACTGCAAAAATAATACTTTCTTGCCGGCGCCCAATGCCCGCAGGGCCAGGCCTATGGCTGCCGTGGTCTTTCCCTTGCCGTTGCCGGTATACACCTGCACATATCCCTTGAAACTCAATTTTCCGCCTCCTCGTCACCGGTTAGTTCACGGGAATAGATTTCTGTATATTTCAGTCTGCCTGCTATCCGCTCTGACTGCATCAGGCTGATTTTGGCTACTTCCAAGCGCATGGGCTCTATGGTCTTCTGAAACTCCCGCGGATTAATTTCCTCCTTCAAGACCAGTTCCCTGCCCAGAGTCAGATGGGGTTTATAGGGCCGCCTTTCAAGCACAAATCCCTTTTGGGACAAAGACTCGCTGAGCTGGGCATAGATATTTGCCAGGATTTCATTCTCAGCCACCCCCAGCCAGCAGATATCTCCCCCGGGGCGGCAAAAACGTCCAAACCCCTGGATAACCAAGGTAAAAGAGGGCGCCCTCAGCTCATCCATAGCCTCCTTGACCTGGCTGAGTTTAACGGTTTCGCCAATAAACACCAAGGTAAGGTGCAGATTGTCCATATGGGTGAATCTGCCCTTGCTTGCATAGGGTTTTAGCCCCTCAATTGCTTTGCCAATGCCGGCCTTGGTTTTCTCGTCAAAATTGATTGCAATAAACAGCCGCACGTCCTGCCTCCCACCTTTATAGGGTTATTCGCTTACAAATCCTTATACAATTGCCCTATTTGCGCCGCAGTGGCGCTGTCTGCCTCTTTTTCCCCGTAGCGGCTGGCGATATAGATATCCCTGATCTCCTCGGGGCCCTGGGGAAACACAATCTCGGCCTTCTCTTGAATTACCAGGGAAGTGTCTGCCTTAGTCAATTCTACTTTTTTTGTGACCAGCTTTTCCAGGAATTTTCGGTAATAGTACCGCACCTGCTCACCCGGTTCTGCAGGAAGCTTATCCCAAAACAAAAATCTCCGTTTCCGCCTCTTCCTCTTCTTTTTGATATACTCTCTTTCCTCAATATAATCCAGGCCCTGGTAGCTCCGCTGGCCGGCATTGACAATCATCTTGTAGAGGATAAATAGTGCAGCGGCTACCAACAAGGCAATAAGTACCTTTTCAAATATGCCAGGGGTTGCAATTACCTCTTCCACGGCTTCTGCAGGGGGAGGTTCGCCCGTACCTTCGGGGTCAGGAAATTCCGGCATAATCCATGGTTTAGAGGGATTTTTGATATCTAGACGGTGTAGGATTTCAGCAACCCACTCAAGTAACTTCAGCAGCAGTTGCACCGGCAAGAACAACAGAGCCACAAACCTCTTGGCCACTAGGACAAAAAACGCCCGCACCTGTTCAACTGCAGTCAGCAGAAAAACAGTGGCCATAAAAATCAAGTATCTGACATTTGACCTTTGCAAGCGCCGGATTTCCATACCGGCCTCAATATGCCTGATGGACCTTATCAGCAAGATTGTAGAGAGAAAATACACAAAGATAAATGGGGCCGCCAGGACAATTGCCTTGCCTATATTGGGGAGGATCCAGCGCAAGTAGAGGGCAGCAATGAAAATAAGAGCGGCTTTCTTAAAGTTGTTGACATACTCACTGCGGCTCCCTTTATGCAGAAACCTTTCTATATAGACAAAAAGCAAAGGAGCAGTGATGAGAATAAAGACTAGGGCAATCCTGCCCTTGAAAATTAATAGGGGCGCCAGCAAGAGCAGGATGCTGCCGTAAAAGATTTTTGCCCACCTGCGGCTGACATAGTAAAACATGCACACTGCCACAGTCCACGTAAAAGTCAGGGCCATTGACTCCACCGGCGCAAAGTCCAGAAAGATCAACAAAAGGGAGTATAGCAGCGAGGTGACGGACAACAGCTCCAGCAATATTACGCTAAGCATTTTTTTTACTCCTGTATTTAATGATGTTGCTGCTCAAATCAGCCAAATGCTCATCCTCTATAGCAATAACCACTGTGCGCGGAACGGCCCTGGCCAACAGGTCGATGGGCTCAAGATAAGTCTCGAGAATCCGGGGGGTTATTATTACTGCCGTTGAGTAGTTGCCCCTATTTCTCCGGATCTCCCTGAGGGTGTTTTCAAAAAAGCCGGGGATTCTGAAGTGAATGCTGCCCAAGGTATGGAGCAAGGCACCCAGATGGCCCGCTCCCAGACCCGTATGATAATAATAGCCTCTTCCCCCCGACTGCTCATTATAAGCATTGGTTGCCAAGCCATAAGGAATGTTAAGCTCCTCAAACTCTTCCAATACTCCCCGGGCCAGGGAAACAGCTTCATCGATAAGCTCTTCTTCAATTGGCTTCCAGGAGGGCTTCATGGTCTCGACATTCAAGATTACCAGCACAGAATTATCGGTGGTGAAATCAAACTTCTTGACCATCAAACGGCCGTATTTTGCCGAAGATGGCCAGTGAATGAAGCGCTGGGGCTCATTGCCGGTATACTCCCGAATGCCAATGGTCATCAAGGGGTCATCGATTATCCATCTCCTGACAGAAACATCTCCCCCCAGTGCCCCTAAAGGCACAATGCTCTCTGCTAACTCAACCTTTTTAGGCAGCACTACAATTTCCTGATCCAGAGCCATTCTTTTCTGTTCCGACTTGAAGCCGACGAAGTCTCCGAGCTCAAGCACTGCCTCATTTATCCTAAAGAGACCTCTTTTATTGGCAAAAATCTTGTATTTTCTTCTCACCCGCTGAAAGGGCATGATGAATAAGCTGTAAGTGTTCTTTGCCACGTTGAAATGCGGCGGGAAAAATTCATCCACCTTGAGATAAGACACTGTCAGCGGTTTATTATTCTCGACAAGAGAGGACACCGGAATTTCCTCGCCAATCTCATAGTCTTTATTTTCTAATGCCAGCTGGTAGGTCAATTCGGTGAAGCCAAATAGCAGCACTAGATAGTTAATAATCAAGGTCAGCGCCAGCAACCCCAGGACATACCAAATCATGGCTATGCCTGCATATTCTCTAAGGGAACCTCAACAGACGCCACCATTCCCTCAATTAATTCCCTAGACTTGTCCAGATTTGCTGCGCCCCGGGCAATGATTCTGTGGTTAAGCACCTGGGGCGCTAGATATTTAATATCTTCCGGGAGAATGTAATCCCTGCCGTTAATGGCCGCATAGGCCTGGCAGGCTTTATACAGGGCAATTGCCCCTCTGGGACTGACCCCCAGCTGAATGGAATCTTTGTTCCTGGTCTCACCGACGATATCCACGAGATAGTCCATAACATCAGGGCGAATGGATACTGCAGAGAGATTGGCAAATATGTATTCAAGCTCTTGGTTGTCTACAACAGCTCCAATAGCCTCCAAGGGATTGCCGATATTCATTTTAATGATGGCCTTTTCTTCTTCCTTTGTGGGATAACCCAGATCGATGCGCATAAAAAATCTGTCCAGCTGCGCCTCAGGCAGAGGGAAGGTGCCAAAGGATTCCACCGGGTTTTGGGTGGCCAGCACCATAAAAGGCAGCTGTAATTTTCGGGTTTCCCCATCCACGGTAATCTGCTTTTCTTCCATGGCTTCCAACAGCGCCGACTGAGTCCGAGGGGTTGCCCGGTTAATTTCGTCAGCCAGGACGATGTTGGCAAACAGAGGCCCTTCCCGGAATTGGAAGTCGCCGCTTTTTTGATTGTAAAAATTAAGCCCAGTTATATCCGAGGGCAGCAAATCCGGGGTAAATTGGATGCGCTTAAACTGTAGATCCAGTGTCTTGGCAAAAGCTTTGATCAGCATGGTCTTCCCCATCCCCGGCACATCTTCCAGGAGCATATGGCCTCCAGAGAGAAATGCGACTATCAGCAACTCGATCTCCCTGTCCTTGCCCACAATAACCCGGGAAACATTGGCGATTACCTTATTCTTAAATGCAACATACTTTTCCAGTTCCATGGGATCCCTCCTTAAATCTTATTGTTTTATTATATAGTAAAATTTACAAAATACCAATGGTGTTTCATAGTCTGCGGGCATTAATTCATAAACACTTGCGTCTCAGACATAAAAATCAGCAATAAAAGTATATATCAAAACTGTGGCCAATACCCTGGGAACATGGACCTGTTTGCTACAGCCGTACCCCTGAAAAGAACATATATAGTAGCAATATTATGTATTTACACGCCGCAATTCCCTGGTTATATTAGATTTGTCATTACCTCGGGCAAGTGCCTGTTCTCATTATATAGCGATTAAATCAAACCTAGACAGTCCCCCAGAATTATTATCAATGTTGCTGTGATTCTTTCACTTTTACTTGCCCACACTACACGCGCTCGGTCACATATTCACTAATAACCATTTAGGAGTGTGTTAACCAATTGAAAATTAAAGGCCTGGCGGTTGCTCTGGCAGTCCTGCTGATGGCATCCCTGATGACATCCACTGCCACTATTGCCAATGCGGAAACCACAGAATTTGCCGGCGGCTCTGGCACTACAGAGGATCCCTTCTTAGTGGCGACCGCAGAAGATCTTAACAATGTCCGCAATCATCTTGACGCTCATTTTGTACAGACGCAAAACATCGACTTAAGCGGTTACAGCAACTGGACGCCTATCGGCACTTTAAGCAACCACTTTACTGGTACCTACAATGGCGTGGGTCGGAAAATATCCAACCTTACAATTAACGAGGCCGGTAATCATGGCTCACAACTTCGAGGGCTATTTTACATGATTTCTGAAACAGCAACACTGGAAAACATCTACCTGGAAGACGTAAGTATCGGCACCTGGTATGTGGCCGGAAGCCTAGTGGCCCAAAACTATGGCACAATCCGCAACTGTAAAATTGTCAGCGGTTCTATCGCCGGCAATGAGCACATTGGCGGCTTGGCGGGGGACAATTGCGGACTGATTACAGGGTGCTATTCGAATGTATCAGTTTCCGCTGAATTATCCACTGCAGGCGGCCTGGTAGGCACGAATTATGAAGGGATAATTGAGTTCTGTTACGCCACCGGAGAAGTTATTGGTACACAGCGTGTCGGAGGGCTGGTAGCCTATTTTTGCGGCAGAAACACTGAACTTGGGGGCGCAATCAACACCTGCTTCGCCAGCGGCAATGTTTCTGGTTCGAAAGAAATAGGCGGCCTAGTAGGTTATGTCGGCGGCGGCCAAAACAGAATAATATCCAATTGTTTTGCCACAGGCCATGTTGACTTAACCGCGGATGGCACCCGCGGCGGCGGCCTTATAGGCTTTCTCTACGGCAAAGCCCTGAACTGCTATTCCACTGGAGCGGTAACAGGGGGCAGCAGCGACATCGGCGGCCTGGTTGGCATGTATTTTTCCGGGGGCACTGCAGTCAATTGCTATTATGATACCGAAACTTCCGGCCGCAGTGACAGAGGCAGGGGGATTCCTAAGACTACAGCTGAGATGATGGCGGGGGCACCCTCTCCTGACATCTTTACCGATTGGGATGCTGACATATGGAGTTTCTTTCCCGATAACCAGTATCCATTGCTCCATTTATTGCAGGGAAATATTAAAATTAATTTTCTCCCTTCGGATGTGGTAGACTATAACCCCCTTTGGAGCGCAAATGGGGGCATAACCTGGCTTGCTCATAAGGATGTTTACCCTGTTCCTGCGGGCTTCCACACCATTTGTTTTAAAGAGTTAACAGGCTGGAATAAGCCCCAAGACCGAAATGTCGAAGTCTTTGCAAACGCGGGCACATGGCCCTACGTTAGCTATTCCCGGAAGTCATACATCATCGCCGTCAAACCTGTTCCCGCCGAAGGCGGCACGGTTACCGACGGCGGCAGCTATTTATATGATTCGCTAGTTACATTAACGGCAATTCCATCCGTTGGCTACCACTTTGTCGCCTGGGGAGTCGGGAAAATGCCCGTCTCCACAGATAACCCCTATTCCTTCACTGTAACTGGCGACCGAAGCTTATGGGCCCGCTTTGAGACAAATGAATACGCAATTGCAGCATCTGCCTCCCCGGCAGCAGGGGGAACCGTCACCGGCGCCGGCACTTATACCCACGGCGACTCTGTTACCCTGACAGCTGTCCCCAATGCCGGTTACATCTTTTATTACTGGACAGGGAATGGCGTCCCGGTGCCTGATGCCGATTCCAGCTACACTTTTACTGCCGATTCAGACCGCAATCTGGTGGCCAACTTTATCCAGTACGGCGTCCAGCGGATTGCAGGCACTAACCGCTTTGGCACTGCCGTAGAGGTCAGCAAACAAGGCTGGCCTGATGGCGCCCAGACTGTGGTCCTTGCCCGAGGCGATGATTATGCCGACGCCCTGGCAGGAGTGCCTCTGGCCTACCAGCTTAATGCGCCTATCCTCCTCACCCACACTAACCGCCTTATTACATCGACTAAGGATGAAATTATCCGCCTGGGAGCGAACAAGGTCATCATCCTGGGAGGCACAGGCGCAGTTTCTAAGGCTGTGGCCCTGGAGCTGCAAGGCATGGGCCTGACGGTGCAAAGGATCGCCGGAAGCGGCCGCTACGAAACAGCCGCCCTCATTGCTAAAGAAATGGCCAAAGGCGGCAGCTTTGACACGGCCTTTGTGGCTGTGGGCACTAATTTTGCTGACGCCCTCTCCGCCAGCGCATACGCAGCCAGGTCCGGCTACCCCATCCTCCTGGCCCAGCCCACAAGGCTCCCGGGTTCGACAGAAACTGCCCTAATCGATCTGGCCATTACCAATACCTGGGTCATCGGCGGCACAGGGGTTATCAATGATACAGTTTGTGCACAGCTCCCAGGCGCCCAGAGGATTGCCGGCAATAACCGCTACGCTACCGGCATCGCTCTTGCCGAGAAGTTTATGCCCGGGTACACGAAGATAGTGTACCTGGCCACCGGCTTAGTCTTTCCTGACGCCATTGCCGGCGGCGTCCTCGCAGCCAAGAACAGCAGCGGCGTCCTCCTGATCCGGGGCGACAGGGCAATCCCCAACCAGACGGTCCAAGATTTCCTGTCTGCCCGGGGGGTAAAATTCGCAGGAGTCTTTGGCGGCACAGGCGCAGTCAGTGCAGAAATCGAAACCTGGCTGAGGGATAATATCAGGTAAAGAAATCAAAAAAGAGATAAGGGCGTGCCCTTATCTCTTCTATTTCGGGGATGGTTCTCTTAACGCTTGGGCAATATCTTGGCATAATAATCTGTGTCGAGAATCATGGCCGAGTAATACATTTTTCGAGCCACAGTCGCAGCTACAGATTCCACATAGCCCTCGTCGACGCTGACGCCGGGCATGCATTCAAACTTATCGGCAATGGCGTCATATCTGCCTTTGCCAGTGATAAAGCTGCCGTCGGCGAAGATGACAAGAGGCTCGGCGCTGGAGTGGATGTCCCTGCCCATAAGCAAACGGGAATCATATTCCAGACCCAGGAGATTGGATAAGGTAGGGATGATGTCCAGGCTGGAGCAGGGCTCGTCAATGGTCAGTGGCTCCATGCCCTTAGTCCAGAGAATAAAGGAGTTGCGATAGAGATCAAAGTTATTGTCAATTTTCCTGCCTGCCAGTTCCTCGATTGCTGACAGCTCAAGACCATAAGGATAATGATCAGCGCTGATGGCAATCAGGGTCCTGTCTGCAATGCCTGCGTCCTCAAGCTTCTGCAGCAGGTATTCCATGGCCCGGTCAAATTCAATCTGGGTGGCCAGGTAGGCTTTGGCGGCATCAGAGTAGGGTAGATCTTTGACATACTTCTTATTTTTTACCGCCATTTCATTGCCATAAAAGTTATAATTGAGATGCCCGCTGACAGTCATATAGTAGGCATGGAATTGATGGTCGCCGATATATTCCGGAACGGTCTTTTCCATCATTTCCAGGTCGGAACGGGGCCAGGCCTTTTTCATCACCAGGCCCTTGCCGATTCCTTTGTATTCATAGCCCATATTGGGATGAGAGAGGTCCCTGCCGTAATATTTATAAGAATGGTTATGATAAGCTACGGTCTGGTAGCCAAGGCGCTTGAGCTGGTTGCCCATAACCAGGGGCAGGGAGTTTCCGGCGGAACGTTTAAAACTCCAGACCCCAGTCTTAGGGATAAGACCGGTACAGGCCACATATTCCCCGTCAGAGGTGCTGACACCCCACAGAGGAGTATGGAAATTTGTAAAAGTATATCCTTCCTGGACCATTTTGTACAGCGTGGGGGTGACATCCTCCCGCACTGCCAGATGGGAAAAGCCCTCTGCCGTAATGAGTATTAGGTTATACCCCTGATATTTGCCGGTAAACTCGTTTTTCTCCGAGGGAGGACTAATTTGAAAATAGCGGTGCATATCTTGAATGGACTCATCCTCTTCGGCAGCCAGCAACCCAGCAAAATCTATGTCCATTACATTGTATTCTACCGGCGCCTCTTCCTCAGGAGCAGGTGTCCAGATTGGCATGTCTTCTATGGGCGGAGGGGTAATCGCCGGTGTCCAGCCGGTAATCAGGCGCTGGCAATCTAGGCGCATGGTAGTTATTAGACCGAGTTTTTGCACCGAGTGGACGGGGAAGCTCTTTTCATAGTAATAGGAATAGGCCGAAGACTGCTGATGCTCGCCGGCCTGGACCACAGCAATGCCGCCGGTATGGCTGAGAATAATGATCACTGCCAAGATGCCTCGCAGGGTCCAACGGATTTTAGCAAAAGATATTATTCTCTTGCCTACCGCCAATAGTATAGCCATGGGCAGGAAAAGCAAGAGCACCTGCAGGCCACTGCCGACAATGCCTGCAAGGGCCTCCCGCCAGAACTGCCAGACCTGACCGGCGTTGCCGGCAGAATATACTGAGTAAAAGGTAGTAAAGATTCTGTGGTAAACCAGTTGGGAAGCAAATACTCCAGCTGCTAATCCCAGGCAAATTGCAGCCAGGATGCGATTGACCCTGGGGGTAAACAGGGAGCAAACCAAAAAACAGATGACAGCCATAGCAATGGCAAACAAAGAAATAATAGCCTGGTCAAGGGAAAAAATGCTGCCGCCAACTGTAAATTCCCTCAGCACCAATTCCATCCCGATAAAAGACAGGGAAAAATACAGGAGCAGAGTCCAATTTTTAAATCCCTTCATTTTGCATCACTCCAAGGCCCATACTTAAAAGTTTTGAGCATAGCCTAATTATACCTTCTTGACAATTATCCGCAATAGAAATCAATTACTCTTGCTCCATTTACCTGCAGGAATTATCTATGGGCATGTAGAAATTAACGCCCATGCACTCATAAGACAGGAGATGAGAATATGCAATGGTTTATTGTTCCGGTGGTTCTAATCACAGTGCTGTATTTCATCATTGCTTACAACCGGCTGGTCAAAACAAGCAATATGTTGAAAGAAGCCTGGAGCGGCATTGATGTACAACTGAAAAGGCGCAGTGATTTGATTCCCAGCCTGGTAGAAACAGTCCGGGGCTACAGCAAACATGAACAATCATTATTGATAGAAATCACCCAAAAGCGGGCGACAGCTATGCAAGCCCAGGGAACCAGAGAAAAGGGGCTGGCAGAGAACGCCTTGACCGACGGCCTCAAAAACCTCTTTGCCCTCGCTGAAGCCTACCCGGATTTAAAGGCTTCGAAAAACTTCCTCACCCTCCAGGAAGAGCTGGTGCAGGTTGAGGACCAGATTCAGCTGGCCCGGCGCTATTACAACGGCGCCGTCCGCATGCTCAACAACCGAGTGGAATCCTTTCCCAGCAATATCATTGCCAAAATCACGGGATTTTCCCGGGCCGAGTTCTTTACCTTGGAATTGGCAACAGAAAGGCAGGCGCCAGAAATATCATGGGAAGAAAAATAATCCGTCCTTTTCTCCTCTCTTTTCTTGTCCTCCTCCTGCTGCTGCCGGCAGGACTGGCCCAGGCCGCTCAGGAACGGATACTCAGCTACGACACTCTCGTCAAAATCCAGGAAAACGCCTCGGTGACAGTGACCGAAATCATCCAGGTAGAAAGCGCCGGCAACCAAATTCGGCGGGGCATCTACCGGGATATCCCTACCACATACAAGGACAGCAGAGGCAACCGAGTGCGGGTGGATTTCTCTCTTCTCTCGGTCCTCCTGGACGGCAACCCTGAACCATACACTACCGAACGCCTAGCCAACGGCATTCGCATCCGCATCGGCCAAGAAGATGTCTTGCTTTCTCTTGGGCAGCACACCTACACCATTACGTACAAGGTCAAACGGGTGCTGGGATTCTTTGAGGAGCACGACGAATTGTACTGGAATGTCACCGGCAACGGCTGGGCCTTTCCCATCGAATCCGCTTCCGCTACAGTGACGCTGCCTCCGGGCGCTCCTGCAAGCAACGCAAAGATTGCTGGATTTACCGGTTATACAGGGGCAACCGGCAGCGATTATCGAGCTGAAGCAACAGGTGATGGCGTAAAATTCACCACCACCCGGGCCCTAGCTGCCAGTGAAGGCCTGACTATTGTAGTGGGCTGGCCCAAAGGTTATGTAAACGAACCCAGCTCCAAGCAGAAACTGCTCTGGTTCCTCAAAGACAACCTGGGCATATTGTTTTGCCTCCTCACCTTAATCCTCCTGCCCCTGTGGTATTTATATGCCTGGAACAAGGTAGGCCGTGATCCCCGCAAGGGCGTGATTTTCCCCAGGTATACCCCGCCGGAAGGATTCTCCCCTGCCGCCATCCGCTATATCCGCCGCATGGGCTACGATGACAAAGCCTTTACAGCGGCAATAATCAATTTGGCCGTCCAGGGCAGGCTGATTATCCGGCAGGATGGCAAGAAAAAGTACAGCCTGGAGAATACCGGGGTCCAGACCCCTAGCTCCCCTGCAGAAGACATTCTCCATTCCCAGCTCTTCTCCCAAGGCAACATCCTGGAGCTGGACAATGCAAATCACATGCTCATTAGCACTGCCGGCCTTCGCTTGCACAAACAGCTGGCCGCAGCGTACAAGGGCAAATTATTCAAGTCCAATACCTCCTGGCTGCTGTTGGGAATCTTGATGAGTTTTATCCTTCTGGCTGTCAGTCTGATCTTTACAGTCCTATTCGGAGGCTTCTGGGGCATGTTGCTGCTGATTGTCTCGGCCCTGGGGGTAATCATCATCTGCGCTGTCTTCGGCAAACTCCTGAAAGCGCCGACTGTTGAAGGCAGGAAACTGATGGATGAAATTGAGGGCTTTAAGATGTTTTTGGAAGTAGCAGAAAAGGACTACCTGCAGTGGTCGGCGCCGCCGGAGAGGACGCCGGAACTGTTTGAAAAATATCTGCCTCATGCCCTAGCCTTGGGTGTCGACCAGCAATGGGCAGAAAAGTTCTCCACCGTCCTGGCGGCAGCAAGTCAAGCCGGTCAGGGATATAGGCCAATTTGGTACCAGGGCAGCCACTTTACAGGCTTTTCTGCTGCCAGTCTTGCCAGCAACCTCAGCAGTTCCTTAAACAACAGTATTGCTGCTTCCAAAATGGCCCCCGGCTCCTCCTCGGGCTTCTCAGGAGGCTCCTCGGGAGGCGGCGGTGGCGGCGGCGGAGGCGGAGGCTGGTAAATAAATATATCCTGCAGGGAAATTCCCCGCAGGATTTTTTCTTATCCACTTCAGGATTTCAGCTGCCGTTCAAAGCGCCACCAGATAATAAATCTGTATATGGGGCTGGCAACCAGCACCAACAGCAACAAAAATTTCTTTGTAAAGATATAAAAGACCAAGGCAGCAACTAGAATTATTGCCAAGAAAATATCTGAGGCAACAGTATTAACGGGACGGCCAAGTAATTTTCCCGCTTTAATAGCTTTTTTATAACAATCCTCATGGAATGTGAGAAACCTGGTAATAGCCTGGTTAGTCACCACCAAATCTTTTCTGGACTCAATAGCCTTGCCGCAGACATTGCATTTTAAGGAATCAGACAAGACAAGTCCTCCTTTCACTGGCGTTTCTTTTTTATATTATCATTCTTTGCCCTGCCTTTGTAAACCATACTGACCCGAAACAAGGCAAAATAAAATTGGGACAAAAGGAACCGACCCCTTTGTCCCAATCCTGTTTAGAGTACTTTGCTTAAGAAATCCTTGGTCGCATCATGCTGAGGATTGACCAGCAATTGTGAGGGCGGTCCCTCCTCGACAATAATCCCGTCATGCATAAAGATGATCTTGTCCCCGGCTTCCCGGGCAAAGGCCATTTCATGGGTGACGACAATCATCGTCATGCCGTCGGCAGCCAGTTCCTTCATGACGTTAAGAACTTCCCCGGTCATGCCTGGGTCCAGAGCCGAGGTCACTTCGTCAAAGAGCATTACCTTGGGCTGCATTGCCAGGGCCCGGGCAATAGCCACTCTTTGCTGCTGCCCGCCGGAGAGCTGATGGGGCCAGGACCGAGCTTTGGCCGCCAAATCAACCTTGGCCAGCAGAACCATGGCCAACTCTGCGGCATCCTTATGGGACATCCCCCGCACCTTTATGGGCGCAAGGGTGATATTGTCTATTACCCGCTTATGGGGAAAGAGATTGAACTGCTGAAAGACCATGCCTGTCTCCCGCCGCACTTCATGCTTTACTACACCTTTGGCGGTAACCTCCACGCCATCGATCCAAATCTCGCCGCTGTCAGGCACCTCCAACAAGTTTACACAGCGGAGCAAAGTGCTCTTGCCGGAACCGCTGGCGCCGATGAGGACTACAACCTCTCCCCGGCTGACGGAGACGGAAACCCCCTTAAGGACGTGATTATCTCCGAAGGCCTTTTCCAGATTGACTAACTGAATCATAGGGTCCCATCCTCCTTTCCAGCCATGACAGCAGCTGCGACAGGGTAAAGGTAATAGCAAAGTAAACTATGGCAATGCCGATATACATTGCATAATATTCGTACGTGCGGGAAGCAATCAGGGTAGCCCTGTAGGTCAGCTCAGCAATGCCAATAAAGTTGACAAGAGATGAATCCTTGGTCAGGGTAACCATTTCATTGCCCATAGAGGGGATGACCCGCCTAAAGGCCTGGGGAAAGACAATATGAGTGAAGACCTGAAACGGTGACAGGCCTAAGGAGAGACCAGCCTGGGTCTGCCCAATATCAATGGATTGGATGCCTCCCCGAAAGACTTCTCCCATATAGGCGCCGCTGTTAAGACTGAGGGCGACAATCCCCGAGGCAAAAGCAGGCAGCGTCAGGCCGAATTCCGCCAGTCCAAAATAGACAAGGAAGATCTGCACAATCATGGGCGTGCCCCGAATAAAGGCTACATAGGCGCTGGCGAATGCCTTAAAAGTCCAAAATTTGGACAGGCGGCCGGTGGCGACTATTATTCCCAATGAGACTCCCAGGACGACGGAAAACAGGCTTATTAATAGGGATAATTTTGCTCCATCCAGTAGTTTGGGCAGAGTTTGAAAAATTAGCTCAAAGTTGATAAATCTCATCGGTATCCTGAATTAATCAACCAGTCTTTGGATTAGGCGGTCATTGGCTCAGGTTAATTTATTAACCCATTGACGAGTTGCTTTTTTTATGTATTCTTCATGGGTAACTAATGTCATTCTTTTTCAGTAATTTATTTGACATGAATCTGTAATTTTCAAGAAAACTGGATTCTGTTAACCCAGATGCTTGTAGAGCAAAATTAAGCCCAGGATAAAAGGCTGATGGACCACATAGATGAGCAGGGAATTCCGGCTTAAGCCCGTAATAATTTTGCTTTGCACCTGAAAATTAAAGAGGCTCCGCCGCTGAAAATATAATAGCTTGTACGCAATTATCCCCAGGATAAATACCGCCAGATACGGAATCAGGGGATAGTAATCTGCTGTAATGAAGCCGGGATACCTTAACCCCAGGGGCAACAGCCAAAATGTCGACACCCTCATGCCCTCAACGGGCTGGGCCAGGCAGGCCACAACCAGGGCCAGCAAGGTCAGGGCCCAGGACGGGAGCTTTCTTAACGCCGGGGACAGCAGCATGCAGACGCCGAGAAAGTGCAGGATGCCAAATCTAATGTACTCATCCCCCAGGGCAAAATAAGTCACTGCGGAGATGCCCAGGCCCAGTCCCAGGACGAGAAGTCCCCTTTTTACAGGCTTGCTTCCAAGCCCGCTGCTGATGCCGGAAATAAATATAAAAATCAGGGCCGAAGACTTCCCCACCCAAAACCAGAATCCTTTGGTCCAGACAATATTCCAGCCGAGAAAGACATTCAGATCGTAGACTATATGAAAGGCTGTCATCAAGACAATAGCAGCAGCGCGCAATAAATCTATCTCCCAAATTCGCCTGGTTTCCATGCTAATCCCCCCTATCATCGGCTTCCCTGCTCAGGGCTTCAGCCAGCTGGCCCACAGAGGCGAAGACATAATCCGGCCGAAATTGAGACCTTTCCAAGTCCTCCTGCCTGGTTTCACCGCTGAGGACCAGGATTGAGGTGAGGCCGGCCTCTTTGCCCATGGCAATGTCGGTATACAGCCTATCCCCCACCATGGCGATTTCCTCTCTGCCGACACGGGTCCAGGTAAGAGCAGCCTCGACAATTTCTCTGTTTGGTTTGCCGATGACTTTTGGCCTGCGGCCGGTAGAAGCCTCAATAAAGGCAATCATCGCCCCGGCGTCGGGCATGTACTTGCCCCCCTCCAGGGGGCAGTTGAAATCCGGGTGAGTGGCCACATACTCTGTCCCTGCGCGGATGAGATCACAGGCATCCCACAGTTTCTGGTAGGTCAGGGTGGTATCAAAGCCCAGAACTACATAATCAGGATCGCCAGCCCTAGATACCAGCTGAAACCCATGGGCAGCGAACTCCTGGGCCAGAGTAGGGGTACCGAGAAGAAAGACTTTTGCCCCGGGCTTAATTCCCTGCAAGTATATGGCGGTGGCCTCCCCGGAGGTAAGGACCTGGTTCCGGCGGACACCTATGCCCAAAGCCGCCAGCTTTTCCACATAGGCCTGTTTGTCCCGTGAGGAATTGTTGGTGAGAAAGAGAAATTCAATTCCCAGCCTCCGGAGAACTGAGATAAGCTCTCCCGCCCCCGGCAGCAACTTGTTCCCCAGATAAATAGTTCCGTCCATATCCAGGAGAAAGCAGCGGATATGCTGCAATGCATTTGGCATCAGTTAACCCTCACCTTCTTGACTATTTCCTTTTCTCAATTCGGCACATGCAGCCCCCTTTCCTCCCGGCCGGTCTTCCCCAGGAGACAGATCTTTGCTAGAATTGGACCTGAGGGAGAGATTGCATGTACACCAAACTGGCTAAGTTCTATCAAAAAGAAATCTTCACCTGCACCCGCTGCAGGCAGAAACTCATCAACCCTTATATCCACGCCAATCCCAAACACGACCCTCCGGACCAGTCTTTAGCCGCCAACCGGCGCAAATTTCAGCTGGACTACATAGCATCCAAGAAAGATGTGCGCATAGTGGTGATTGGTGAAGCTCCCGGCCTGGACGGCTGCGGCTACGGGGGAATTGCCTTCACCGGCGAATACAATGCCGTCAAGGATCTGGGACTGACAAACTACCATGGCACCCAGTCGGGATGGCAAAAAGAGCAGTCGGCAAACTTGCTCTATGGGGCTTTGGGGACATACTGCCAAAGGGCAGGGGTCGACCTCACCGCTGCCGCTGGCAGGATGTACTTCACCAACGCTATTATGTGTGTGCCCCTGGGCGAGAACGGCCGCTCAATCACTGCTCCCGCCGCTGCCACCAGATTAAAGTGCCAGGCAAATTTGCGCCGCCAGATAGAAATTCTGCAGCCCCGGCTGCTCCTGACCCTGGGGGCCAACGCCCTCAAAGCTGTCGCCGACACTTTTGGCCTCCAATTTGCGGACAAGCTCACCATTCTCGTGCAAAACCAGCGCCGGTCGAGGCAGCCCCTATCCATCAAGGACGGCCTCTTTCTCATTCCCGAGATTCATCCTTCTCCCCGAAATAGGGTGCTGGGCCAAATCTACACTGACCTGCCCGCCAGCCTGACGGAGATTTTTTTCTCCTATCTGCGTGGAGATACAGGAATAATTGCTTAGCATAGCGAATTACTTAAGCAACTAATTATTGCGGAGGTTGAAAAGATGCAGTATAGAAAGTTTGGCAAACATGACTTGAAAGTATCTGCCCTGGGATTTGGCTGTATGCGCTTCCCAACCCTGGGGGAGCCGGGCAAGATTGATGAGGCCGAAGCCATCAGAATGCTGCGCTACGCCATCGACAACGGAGTCAATTATATAGATACTGCCTGGCCCTACCACAACGAAACCAGCGAAACCCTGGTGGGCAAGGCCCTAGGCCAGGGCTACAGAGAAAAGGTGTACTTAGCCACCAAATCGCCGGTATTCCTGATCAAGGACCCGGCTGAATATGACCAGTATCTCAACCGCCAGCTGGAAAAGCTGCAGACCGACCATATTGATTTTTACCTGCTCCATGCCCTGGATGAGAAAAAATGGCAGCAATGCCTGGAGCACAATATCTTTGATTTCATCAGCCGAGCCAAGGCCGACGGCAAAATTAAGCATATGGGCTTTTCGTTCCACGATGATTTGTCAGTGTTCAAGGAAATTGTCGACGCCTATGACTGGGACTTTTGCCAGATTCAATACAACTATATGAATGAAGAGTACCAGGCCGGCCGGGAAGGCTTGCGCTATGCCGCCGCCAAGGGGCTGGGTGTGGTTATTATGGAACCGCTGCTGGGAGGCCGGCTGGCCCGGGTTGGCAGCCCCGCCCTGCAGGCAATATGGAATAAAGTCCCCGGCAAGGGCACCCCAGTTAAGTGGGCTCTGCGCTGGCTGTGGAATCAGCCTGAGGTCAGCGTGGTCTTAAGCGGCATGAGTGCCATGGAACAGGTGGAAGAGAATGTCCGCATCGCCAGCGAGGCCAGGATCAATTCCCTGACCAAAGCTGAATTGGATGTCATCCGCCAGGCAAAAGAATTCTACCTGGCCCAAACCAAGGTCGACTGCACTGGCTGCCAATATTGCGCCGGCTGTCCTGCTAAGATTAAGATTGACCATATCTTTCAGCTCTATAACAGCGCCTATATGTATGATGAACACCAGCGGGCCCGGCAGGCCTATAAGCGCATGGTTGAAAAAGAAGAAGATTTTTCCCGGTGCCTGGACTGCGGCCAATGCGAGGAGATCTGTCCCCAGCATCTTGAAGTGCGCCGCCATCTCCGGGACTTCCATAAAGAATTCAACGAAAACAAATAAAAATAGCCTGACGGCTTGCAATGATGACAGATTCTGCTATTATGTACTTGAAGTATTTCTGTGGAGGGAATGTAAATGGCAGATAAGAAACCGGCTCAAAAAAAAGCAGCTCCGGCCAAAAAACCAGCACCCAAGAAAAAATAGTTTCACCCTCCAGAAAGCGCGTAAATGCGCCGCTATAAATGGTTTTTTTCGCCCCCAAGGGGCTTTCTTTATGCCCCATAGAAACAGCCCGCCAATCGGCGGGCTGTATTTTAGTTGCCAAAAAAGTTTAAGGGATTGAGGGCTTCACCATAGCGCCTGACTTCCCAATGCAAATGGGGACCGGAGCTCCTGCCGCTATTGCCCACCCAGCCAATCACCTGGCCCCTGACCACCGAACTGCCCACCCGCAGAGAACTGGCAAACTCGCTCAAATGGGCATAGAGGGTGGAGTAGCCGTTGGCATGCTGAAGGACTATGTATCGGCCATAGGATGAACCCCTGGTCTTGTCGGTAACAGTGCCATTGGCGGCGGCATAGATCGGAGTGCCCCGGGGATTGGCTATGTCCACACCCCGATGGGGACCGTAGGAACGGCGTTCTCCAAAACGAGAAGAAATGGTTCCCCCATTGACAGGGAAGCGAAACATGCCTGTAGGCCGGGCCGGCCAGTAGCCAATTCCCGTCATTATTACCTTTGCCTGCGGCTCTTTGGTCACTGTTGCATTAATCTGCTTGCGCCTGATTTCATTGCCGTTGACTTTGTCCACCTGGTATATGACCTGGCGGCTGCCGTCAGAGCCGGCATCAGCTACCTGGTCAGCACGGACCGACTTGTCCGGATTGGCCTTGTACTTGATAGAACGGGCAATGGTTTCAGTGACTGCAACTTCTTCGACAGTCTTGACGTGAAGCAGGGCTTTGCTGGTCTGCAAACTAAGGACCTGTCCAACATGGATGGCATCGCCCTCAATTGCGTTGGCATCCCGGAGGGTATCCACAAGCACACTATGTGAACGGGAAATTCCCGACAGGGTATCCCCACGCTTTACCACATAAGATTTAATTTCTTCCTGGCCGCAGACCAGCGTAGCGAGGACGGCCTCTTTATCCATCAAGACATCGGGAGTGACGGCTGTACTCTCGATGCTGACCGCTTCCTGCAGGTCCACCGAAACCAGGGAACAATTCTTGTCCTGACTCAAATATTGGGCCTTTACCGCTTCGAGAATGTCCTTGGCGGTCTGCTCCCGGTCGACAATAGCAACAGTGTCACCATTGATGACAATTGCCCAGCCCTTGGTCTTGTATGTGGCTGCCGTCTCAATGCCTGCACGGACTGAAGCGGGAGACAGTTGGGGAGACCACATGCGGACCCGGGTGGCAGTAATCTCTTCATTCATGACCAGCTCACAATCCCACCGCTCTTCCGCCCTGGTCTGTATTTCTTCAATGATCTGCTTGTACTCTTCTAGGTTTTTCACCATCCCCACGGGACTGCCTTCTACAGACACCTGATAAACCCAGCGGGGAGTCAGCAGCCACCAAGCAGAGCCGGCAAATAAAGCTATAACCAGCAGAATTGCTCCTGCCCATAAACTTTTTCTAGCCATGAAAACTCTCCTTTCTCCGGAGTTAATTTTATGCTTTCGACAAACCCCGCCAGGAATCCTCTTTCACAAGCTTAATCTTCGCTGACAAATTGGTTACATCGACAGCTCAAGGCCTTCTTTCTGGTTTCTCCAGTATATTCCAGATTGGAAACCTTAGTGAACCCTAGGACTTGTCCCGGCCGCAAATTGGGCATACTTCCTCATCCCGGCTGCTGGCAACATACATAGCAACCCCCGAGCTGCTGTGTTAAAATTAGCGAGGAGTGAAGAAGACTGTGAAACTTGACAAACATTTTTACGCCGCCCCCACCCTGACGGTTGCCCGCAGCCTGCTGGGACAAGTGCTGGTGCGCCGCAGCCCCCAGGGAGACAGGGCCGGCATCATCGTCGAAACGGAAGCTTATACCAAAAATGATCCCGCCTGCCATGCCAGCCGGGGCAAGACCCGGCGAAACGCGTCCATGTTCGGGCCAGCAGGGACAGCCTATGTCTACTTTATCTACGGCATGCATTACTGCTTTAACGTGGTCACTGCTGAGGAAGGGATTGGGGAGGCTGTGCTCATCCGGGCCCTGGAACCCATCGCAGGCATCTCCCTCATGGAGGAATCACGCCGGACTAAGGATGTCAAACTCCTCTGTTCCGGCCCTGCCCGGCTCTGCCAGGCCCTGGATATTACAACCATTGAGGATGGCATCAACTTGGCAGGGGAGACAATCTATATCCTGGCAGGCTCACAGCCTAAATCCAGCGTTGCCGCTGCCCGCATTGGCATCAGCGCCGGGCAAAGCCTGCCCTACCGTTTTTATCTCGCCGACAACAAATTTATCTCCAAAAAATAATGCCCGCCCGGGCATTATTTAATTACAAAGCCCTCCGGCAGGGAAACCTGCCGGGAATGGCGAAGTTTATTATAGATAGATTATGAGGAGGTGCGGCATGAAAATATTGCATACAGCGGATATTCATCTCAGCAACGACCATCCCCGGCGCCTGGAAGCTCTTGGCAAAATTCTTCAGCATGGCCGGGATGAGAACATCGACCTGTTGCTGGTAGCCGGCGACCTCTTTGACGATGACCATCAGGCCGAGCTGCTCCGGGGCACTGTGCGAGGGCTGTTCAGCAATCTGCCCTTTCAGGTTCTGGTCATCCCCGGCAACCACGACCAGCGGGCATTTTCTGAAGAATCCTTTTACGGCACCGAATTCCGGGCTTTGACTGCCAGACCTTATTCTCTTGTAGACATAAATGGATGGCGAATAGTTGCAGTTCCCTATGGGGAAGGCAGCTTCGTCTCCCTGAGAGAGGATTTGCGCCAGGCGGCAGACCCTGACAAAAAAAACATCCTCATGCTCCATTGCTCCTGGTCATTGCCCCACTACACCAACGAAGATTATGGCGGCGAGGACCTGCGCTACCTGCCTGTCACCGAGGCAACCCTGACAGGACTGGGCTACGACTACATCCTGGCCGGCCACTTTCACGCCAGCTACCGCCAGCGCATCCTGCCTTGCGGCGGGGTCTTTGTCTATCCCGGCTCTCCCGTCTCAATTACAACCCGGGAACAAGGGCGCCGGGCGGTGAACTTGATTGACGCCAATGGCTGCAGACCGCTGCTTTTGGACAGCTGGTACTACCAGACTCTAGAGTACGTTCTTAAGGTCACCAATACCGAGGCAATTCTTGACCAACTGGCCCGTGAGCTTACCCCCCACCCTGATGAGTACTGCAACCTAACCGTACGCCTCAGGGGATACACCCGGGAAAAGGAAACCTTGCTCCAGGCCAGGCTTGACCAGTTGCTTCGCGGCAGGGCCAACACTCATCTGGAACCTCTATTCCGGGGGGCCGGCCAAATTTTTGCCGATCCCCTGTACCAGAGAATCAGCCAGCGCATGGGCCAAGGCGAAGAAAATTCCGAGCTGATGGAATCCATGCTTCTGGACGCCTTCAGCCAAGTCCTTGCGGAGGAAAAGTAATATGGAAATCAGGGAAATAGCTATTAGCCATTACGGTCCCCTACGGGATGTCCGGCATCGGCCTCAGCCGGGACTGCAGGTCTTCTATGGCCCCAATGAAAGCGGCAAGACCCTGCTCATAGATGCAATTCTCAAACTGATGCTGGGCAAGCGCCTCAAAGATTTTAAAGATATCGACCGGGTAACCGGCATGCCCCTGGGCAGAGTCGCCCTGGCCTTCGAAGGCAAAGAACATATTTTTGATGGCAAGACCCTGCTGGAAGATGTCACCGGCTTAAGCAGCAGCGACATGCGCAATCTCTTCGTCATCCGCAACAAGGATCTGCAAATCAGCGGCCAGGCCGACTATTTCAGCCGCATCAACGACCAGCTGACAGGGATGGAAGGCCGCCGCCTGACCAAGCTCAAGGAAATAGTCCGCAACCAGGGCCGCATGACCAGAGCCTCTTCCGCAGCCCAACTCTCCAAAAGCCAGGATTTTGACTGGATAGGCGACAAAGTTGCTGCTGCGGAAAAACTGGCGGCGGAAATCCGGGAATACCTGGAACAAGCCCGGACAGGCCAACTGGATGCCCTGGAAAGAAGGCTGGAAGAATCCCGCCGCCTCTTGCAGGCAATCAACCGGCAAATACAGGACCAGGAAATGGCAAAATTACGGGAAGAATACGACCAGCTTTGTCGCCAGGTGGATGAGTATGCCCTCCGCAGCCAGGCGGCCAGCCGTCTGCTGCCCTATTCCAAGACCAAGTTTATGCAGCTCCAAGATAAAGCAAGCAGAAGCAAAGCAAATAACGATACCGCTCGGGAAAGCAAAGAAAAGTTGGGCAAGCTTCTCCCCCTCCTGAATCTGACAACTGCGGAATTGGCCGAATCCCAGGTTAGACTGACGCCTTTGGAAGGCCGCAAACTCCTTCTGGACAACCTAACCCAGCAGACGCTGACAGCGGCAGAGACTTCCCCTCCCCCCCCCAAGCTGCCCCTAAGAGGTTTCAGCTTCCTCCTCTTGGCAGTAACAGGTATCGGCATGCTTTTGGCTGCCCAAGATTCTCTGCCTGAAAAACTCCAGTCCCTGCCCTATTGGACTTTGGGGGCAGCAATACTCTTGCTGATCAGCGAAGTCCTGCTCCGCTTGCAGAACCGCTCTTACCAAAAAAAGCATAATCAGCTTGTTCAACAAGGAGCAGCTGCAGGCATAATCTCCGAAACCATTCAGGAGCTGGCCGCCGCTGCCGCCAAAGAAAAAGAAGACATCGACCAAGCCCGTTCCCGGCAACAGCAGCTCAGCGAAAAGGTGCGCAACTTTGAAAGCCAAAAGCTGTATCTAGAGGAGAACATCCGGGCGGCCAACATCCTGGCTGCTGAACTGGAACAGGAAGTTAAGAATGAATTGCAGCGCTTAGCTGTCCAAGACCTCCACCAGTTTGGCGAGCGGATGGAGCAATACAACAAAGCCCAGACCCAATGTGACGATTTGCATCAGAGCCTGGAAACCGCCTTTGAACAGGTGCCGGCACGGACTGGCGACTGGCAAAGCCTCCTTCAGCAAATTCCCGTTCCCGCTGATCCCGGCGTTGCCTATGATGCCGGCCAATTAACTCAGTTGCGTCAGGACAAGGACAGAGCTTTGACCGCCATTGATGAATTGCAGCAGGAGCTCAGCCGCCACCAGTCTGTGCTGAGCCAGTTTGCCGCCGCCTGCCAGTCCCTGCCACTGGAAAAAGAAACCGGTTTCAAGCTGCCGGCCCAGTTTGCAGACCTTGAAGTGCTGGCCCACAGCGCCTCGGTCCTCGAGCTCTTTGCCGCCAAAGTCACCGAAACTTTTGACACGGCCTGCGAACTCATGTGCATTCTCGAAACCCTGGAGGCCGAGGAACAGGAAAAAATGTCTGACTTGGTTGGACCAAACAAGCCGGTGCAAGAGATTTTCCGCGCCATCACCGGCGGAAAATATACTCGGGTTATGCTGGATAGCAAGCTCAACATCCAAGTAGAAGACCGGGAAGGGCTGGAGCTGCCGGCTTCTGCCCTCAGCCAGGGCACCTATGATCAGCTTTATCTGGCCCTGCGCCTGTCTCTGGCTCAGGACCTGCTGGGAAACAACCCAGGCTTCCTCCTCCTGGATGACGCTTACCTCTGCGCTGATTCCACACGCATAGAAAGAATGCTGGCTTTACTGGCCCAGTTGGTCAAAGCCGGCTGGCAAATCCTCTACTTTACTATGGATGAGCGCATGCTGCGCTCTGCCCCCCGGTATACAGCAAATGCCATCATCCACCTTGAGCCCTTGCTTTCTGATTTAAGCTGAATAACAACCAGGTTGTAACAGCATTGTAACCTCCAATTTTGTTAAAACATGTTACAATCAGTGGTACAGAATTTCAATTGGAGGGATAATTTTGAAAAAGGTATTTGTTATTCTTTTAGCCTGCATCTTTTCCTTAAGCGCAGGCAACCAACCGGATATTGTCGCTCCCTACCTGGCTGAAAATAGTCAATCCCTTGACCTTGAAAATATGGACCTTAGTCTTCTGGGGGAAGATTTGAATTGCCAAGTCTTTCTTTCTGGCGCACAGTGGCATGGCACCACCGCCAACTATGACCTGCACTATGCCCTGTTCACTGCCCTCCATAAACAAGCTGGCGTCAGGTACTTGCTTCTGGACTCAGGTTACGCCACCGCCCAAGTATATAATGACTACCTGCAAACCGGCAACCCTGACCTCTTGAATATGGCCCTGGATGGCATCAGATTCTCCAACAGCAGCTGCAATGAACATCGCCTGTTTTGGGAGAGACTCTATAAGTATAATCAGGGACTTTCCCCCGAGGACAAAATTGTTGTCATCGGCATTGACGTGGAATACCAGATTGGCACAGCTATCAGCTATCTCTGTTTCATCTCTGACAATCAATTGGGAAATTATTATCCGGTTACAGGATACCTGGGAGAAACAAAAGCCCTGCACAAGTATGTTACGGGGCTGAAAGCCAAATACCACGAGGATCCAGGGCTTTTTGAAAATATTTTTGGTGATAATATCCATAAATTTGAACTGGTATTGCAAAACCTGACAGATACTGTCTCCGCCAACCTCAGATCAGACTTTTTCCCTGACCGGGAAAAGTTAATGTATACCAACTTCCTTGCCGCCTATAACAATAATCCCAAGGGCAAATATTTTGGCCACTTTACCATGGAGCATATCTACCAGCGCCAAGTAAAATCAGGCAATCTGGCTGATGCAGACAGGCTTGGCATGCTCCTGGTTCAGGAGGATTCTTCCCTTCGCGACCAGGTGGTGTCTATCGCCGCATTTTACCATAACAGCGAATTCAGGTTTTACTATGGCAGTTACGAATATTACAGAATATTTGCTCAATTTGTTATCGATCCTCTGCCCTTGATTAATACCGCCACAACAGACTATACTTTATATAAGCTGGACGGCGAAGATTCACCATTTACCTGGGACACTCACACTGTAATCAATCCTACCGGCGGCGTAACCACAGATTATTATCAGTACTTGCTCATGATCAAAGACTCCCAGCCCACATCTCCTAATTTGCTGCCTCCTCCGCAGTGAGCAGAGATAAATAATATTAGAGAAAGGAGGTTTCTTTTTGGGAAAAGTCAAGGTCTTTTCAGATAGCACTTGCGACTTGCCCCTCGACCTGATTGCACAGCATCAAATTGGTATCGTGCCCTTATACGTTCTATTTAATGATGAGAGCTATGGGGATGGAACTGATATCACCACCCCGGATCTGTACAAAAAGGTCGAGGAAACCGGAAAACTGCCGAAAACTGCTGCCCCTTCCCCGGGAGACTTCATCAAGGCCTTTAAACCCCATATCGATGCAGGCGAAGATATCATTTATATTGGTCTCTCCACCAAGTTTTCAACTACATTAAACAATGCCTTGCTGGCGGCCCAGGAGTTCCCCCAGGGACGAATTGAAGTGGTAGACTCCCAAAATCTGTCCACCGGGATTGGTCTCCTGGTCATGCGGGCAGTGGATTTTGCCGCAGAAGGTCTGGACATTCATACCATCGCCGAAAAGATCCGGGCGCTGGTGCCCAAGGTTGAAACGGAATTTATAATCGACACCTTGGACTATCTGCACAAAGGCGGCCGCTGTTCCGGAGTCGCCCGCTTCGTAGGCAGCATGTTAAAAATCAGGCCCTCCATCAAAGTCGTAGACGGGGGCATGATTCCAGCCCAAAAGTTCCGGGGTACCCGTGCCAAAGCGCTCCAGGGCCTGCTGGACACTGCACTGACACAAAAGGGCAATATCTCGCCAGAGCGGATCTTCGTCACCCACTCCATCAGTGACGACGGCCCCTTCCTCCAGGCAGAACTGCGGAAGCATACCAAGGCCAAGGAGATAATAATCTCCAGGGCTGGCTGTGTAATCGCCAGCCATTGCGGGCCAAACACTATCGGCATATTGTTTATAAAAAAATAGAGGGCCCTGTGGCTCTCTGTTTTTTTGCTTTCCTGGTGATTATTTTATGTATGACATATAATAGGATTTGAGTTCCAGCTAAGGGGATAATCGTGAGTGAAATCATTGTCAGCAACCTCAATAAGCATTACGGCAGACACCATATCTTAAAGAACGTTTTTTTCATTCAACGTCAGTGAAATTGTCGGCTTTATTGGCCCTAACGGTTCCGGCAAGAGCACCACAATGAAATGCATTGCCAATCTTGTCTTCCCAGAAAAACAGCAGCATCCGGATCGCGGGCTTCGACCTGTTTAAAAGCCGCCATAAAGTAGCCATTGGGGACAGTCCCCACTGGCTACTTTTTCCGCCGGAAAAACGATTATTGGAGGAAGGCAAATGCAGCTGGATTTCTATTATTGGTCCTGCCAATGCCCCTTAAATGGCCAGATGCTTGAACTGCTTGAGCAATACAAGGGGCATATGAATATTAAACTGCATGACATCACCCATGCTGAAAATACAGCCAAGGCGGAAAATATCTTTTTCCCCACACTCACTGTGCTGGATAAGCAGTACCGCTATTTTCATCCATTAACCAGGCCGTTTTTAGAGCAGGTAAAGGCGGGCCTAGTACCTGCCGAAAAGCCCTATCTCCCCCATCTTGGGGTCGATATTTATCAGGGAGATATTGTTCCTATCACCTGGTACAATTGTATTTTAGCTGGCAGTTGTACAGGGAGAGTAAATAACCCCTGCACCCAAGACAAATCAATCTTTCTCGCCCAGGAAGGGTTGGATATCTATGGGTTTATGAATATCGAGTCTAACCGGCTGCTTGGGGGAGCTGAATATATGCCCTCTAAACAAGTTCCCTACCCTATCCCTAAAGATGAACATACAGCCTTCATTACCTGTGTCTATGTCTCCGATTCTGAATTTGACTATAAGACGCCAGCCTTAAAAGCTTTAGAGGCTTATCTAAAAAAGAAATATACAAAAGTGCTTGGGATTAGCGATGAGCAAGGCGTTTTCCCCAATGGCAATTTAGACTTCTTTCTGCGGAATGGATATGCCGATGAAGGTGTAATTTCGGAGGAAAAGGACTATTGCAGGCTGCACTTGGTCAGCAAAAGGCTCTTATAGAGGAGCTATCCTGTTCCTCGCTCATACAAGGAGAATTATGCTAACATCAGGAAAGCAACCGTAAAAGAAATTTAGGAGGCGAGGCCATGGAAAGACAATCAAAGCCTGCGTTCAACCCCTATCTGATCCTGGCCCTGGGCGTAACGGGGATATCCTTTTCCGCCTTCCTGGCCCGAATGACTGACGCTCCTCCGGCCATAATCGCCTTCTGGCGCCTCGTCTTCACTTGCCTGCTCCTGTCTCCTATGGCCATCAGGGACCGTGCTCAGTTTAAGGCAGTGGGAAAAAAGGACCTCCTCCTCTCTTTGCTCAGCGGGCTTTTCCTCTGCTTGCATTTTGTCTTTTGGTTTGCCTCTCTCCCCAAGACCACTGTCAGCAGCGCCACTCTGCTGGTAAACATACATCCCCTGGTAGTGGTTACCGCCGGCTGGTTTGGCAAGGAAAAAATGCGGCCCGGGGCCCTACCCTGGGCGGGAGCGGCCCTGGCCGGCATCGCCCTCTTGGGCTGGGGCGGCCTGCAGGTGACAGGGGCCTTTGCCGGCAATCTCCTGGCCGCCGCCGGCGGCCTCATGCTTGCAGGCTATTACCTGGTTGGCAGGCAGGTCCGGGCCCGGGTCGCCATCAGCGTCTATTCCCTCCTGGTCTATGGCGCCAGCGCCCTACTCCTCCTGGCCGGCAATCTGGCGGCAGCCAACCCCTTATTCAGCTACAGCTCCGCAGACTGGCTAATCTTTGCCGCCCTAGCGGCAGTGCCCACTATCTGCGGCCATACTCTCCTCAACTGGTCCCTGAAATACCTTCCTGCCGGCGCGGTATCCGTAGGCGCCCTAGGGGAGCCGGTCATCGCTACAATTTTGGCTGTTCCCCTTCTCCACGAAATCCCCGGTTTAGTACAGCTGGCAGGCGGAATCCTTGTTATCGGCGGCATCGGGATGTTCTTAAAAGCCGGCCGCAAATAATAAACACCTTCCGGACAAGCGGGAGGTGTTTTGCTTCAGCGCAAATATTGGTTTCGGTATTCATCTTCCAGGATGCTCATCATCACGAAATCATAGTAGCGATGCTTATAAAAGTATCCGTCCCTCTGGATTCCTTCCTGCCTGAAACCTGCTTTTTCCCAAAACTTCAGGGCCCTGGTATTAAAGCCGACTACGCCAATTGAAACCCGATGAAAGTTGAGATAGCCAAAGGCATAGTCCAATAAGAGTTCAGCCACCTCAAGGCCATACCCTTTTCCCCAGGCCTCCTTATCCCCGATGATAATAGTCATATCGGTGGTGCGCCAGGCCGGGAACATCCTGAGCAAGCCCGCTTCGCCAATCATCTTGTCCTCAGCCGGCAGCCAAACTGAAAACCAAAGGCGATCTTCGGAACTGTATACCTTCTCAAAAAACTTGTCCCCATCAGCCTCGCCCATTGGCGTCACAGCTCCGGTCAATCCCCGCAGTTCAGGATCATTGCTCCACTGCCTAATCAGGGAAAGATCTTCCCGGGCCAGCGGACGCAAACTCACCGATTTTCCCCGTAAAAAATCCATGCTGATTCCACCTTTCTCTGGGCTAATAATAACTCCCCAGGGGAAATTATGCAACCGCAAATAACAACACCTTCCGGAACCCCCTTGACTTGGAGTCAACTCCATGTGGTATGCTGTGCTTAAGAGGTGATTGTAATGTTCATCGGTGATGTATCCAAACAATTTAACATCCCTGCAGATACCTTGCGCTATTATGACCGCATCGGCCTGCTCTCCCCCCGGCGCCAGGGAGGGGTGCGCAGATACTCGGAAGCAGATCTTAATAAGCTGGCTGCAATTGCCAAGATGAAAAAGCTCATGTTCTCCCTGAACGAAATCCAGATTATCCTCTCCGCCGACGCCCAGATTGACAAGAGTCTCCAGCAGGCAAGTCCTGACCTCAGTGCAGCTCAGGCCCTGCTCAGTCAGATCCGTGCCAAGCTCCGGGAAGTTGAAGCACTGGCAGAGAACATCAAGGAAGTCAAAAGAGAGCTGGCCCGCCTTGCCGCCAAGGTCAAGACTGTACTGGAAGCAGGAGAATATGCTGAGTAAAATCCCCCTATCCAAATTGGGTTATGGCTGTTATGCCCTGGGCGGAGCCTATGGCAAAAAAATCGATGTTTCCCGGGCAATAAAGCTCATTCGCCTGGCCTACGATTTAGGCATCCGCTTCTTTGACACCGCAGACCAGTACGGCACTGAAGAAGTCTTGGGCAAGGCTATCCGCCCCTTTCGCAGCCGAGTTGCCATCGCTACTAAAGTCGGAGCGGAATCCGGCCTGGACAGAAAACACATACTGGCAAGCTGCGATGCAAGCCTCAAACGGTTGCATACAGATTATATCGACTTGTACCAGATCCATTATGATGATCCCGCTGCCGGCGTGGCAGAGGTGGTGGAAACCCTGGAAATACTCAAGAGCCAGGGGAAAATCCGCAGCTATGGAGTTGGCCATCTCCCCCTGGACAAAACCCTGCAGTATCTGGAGCTGGGCCAGCCCCAAACTGTCCTGGCAGAAATGAACGCGGTTGCCCTGGACAGATACCGGGAACTGTGGCCTCTCCTGCAAAGTCATGACTTCGGGATCATCGCCTTCAGCGTAACCGGCCGCGGCCTCTTGACAGGCAAAATCTCCTCCGCTCCTCAGTTTGCCGGCTCAGACATCCGCCGGCTCGATCCCCTTTTTAAGCGCAGCAAACTGGCCTCCGGCCTCCGGATAAAAGACAAACTGGTGGAAATCGGCCGCCAGCTAAACGCCACCCCGGCCCAGGTGGCCATTGCCTGGGTGCTGAGTCAACCAGGGGTGGCTGCCGCCCTTACCGGCCCCATTAACCCCGAGCACCTCCGGGAAAACTGCGCTGCCCTGGACTTAAATCTGGATTCCGGCTGGCAGCAAGAAATCAGCCTTTATTTGCGCAGGGAAGGGGAATTAATGCAAGCCCGCATTGCCCAAGAGCTCCAGGCTATTATTCATGCTCCTGTCACCGATGGCAAACAAGGAAGGGAAGACTTTATCTACGTCTTGGAACACTGCATCGAAAATGGTCTCATCCCCTATGAGACCGGCGTGGACCTGTTTAGCGAGCTGCTGCAGCTCAGGGACTCCACTGCCAGCTTGGAATCTCTACAGATCCTTATGGCCAAGGTCAGGGAACAAATCAGCCGCCGGGATGCTTAAATTACTTGGCATTTATTAACTTCTAAATCCTATCATTAACTCATAATCACTTGAATAGGAGTATACAAGGCGAACTGTTTAGTTCAGCCAATCTCTCTTGGGAGGTAGTAGGGTGAGGAAGTTTTTTGCTGTTATGTTGGTAGTGTTACTGACAATGACAGCCGTGGCTTATGCCACATCCCCTGCCAAGGTCGAAAAGGTATCGGTCATCATTGGTCTCGCCAACGAAAACGGCAGAGCCTCGGTGCTTGCAGCAGGCGGAAAAATCCAAAGGGAATTTAAGTTCATCAATGCTGTCCAGGTTGAATTGCCCAGAGTTGCGGCGGAAAAGCTGAAAACTGCCAGGGGCATCGAGTTCGTCGAGCCGGATTTCATGGCTCAGGCGTATGCCCAGACTGTCCCCTGGGGCATAGAGCATGTAAATGCCCCGGATGTGCACAGCGCAGGTTATCAGGGTTCAGGCATCAAAGTGGCGGTCCTGGATACCGGCATCCTCACCAGCCATGCGGATTTGCAGGTTAGCGGCGGCTATGATACCACCGGCATCGGCAGCTATGTGGATGACCACGGCCACGGCACTCACGTAGCCGGAACGGTGGCGGCCCTCAACAATAGCATTGGCGTAATCGGGGCGGCGCCGGCGGCCCAGCTGTATGCGGTAAAAGTCCTTGACCGTTATGGCAGCGGCACCTACAGCAACATTATTGCCGGCATCGAATGGGCCATCAGCAACGACATCGATGTCATCAACATGAGCCTCGGAGGCAGCTCGGGCTCAACCGCCCTGCAGCAGGCCTGCGACGCCGCCTACAAGGCGGGCATCCTGGTGGTAGCCGCAGCCGGCAATGAGGGGACATCATCGGGGGATACCGAGTGCATCGGCTATCCCGCCAAGTACTCCTCGGTTATGGCCGTAGGGTCAATCACTTCCGACAATGTTCGCTCCTATTTCTCCAGCACCGGCTCAACCCTGGAAATCATGGCCCCGGGCTCCAACATCTACAGCACCACCATTAACGGCAGTTACGGAACCATGAGCGGCACCTCCATGGCCTGCCCCCATGTGGCAGGTGTGGCTGCCCTGGTATGGAGCGCCAAGCCCAGCCTCAGCAACGTCCAGCTGCGCAGCGCCCTTAACGAAACCGCCAATGACCTGTGGAATGATCCCTGGCGCTACGGAAATGGCCTAGTGGACGCCTGGGCAGCCTATCAGTTCGTCACTAACGGCACAATTCCCGACCCAGGCACACTGAACGCAGCCATAACCACAGACAAGGAAACTTATACCCTCAAGCAAACCATCTACATTACCGTAACGGCCACAGACGAAAACAATGCCCCCGTCGCAGCGGCTAACGTAAGTCTAGTAGTGGTACCGCCCTTAGGAAAGAGTACCACCCTTACCGGAACAACCGGCAGTGATGGCAAAGTTGTCCTCTCGTACAAGACAAAAGTGCCAAATGGCAGGGGGACCTACACTCTTACCGCAACAGTAACAAAAGGCGACCTTTCAGCCACTGCAGCCAAGACGGTGACAGTGAACTAGATCAGCAAATCCCCCGAACTCCGGGGGATTTGTTCTTCTCCAAAATTGTCTGAAGTAAAAAATACCGGCGCAAACCTTCACTGGCACGAAAATTCGACAAAATCTGACATAAGAATGTGTTATTTTAAAATGCACACCCTGTTTCTCTGCGGTCACAAACGGACTAGATTAATGTCCGCATATTTGAGGGAGGAATAAGATGAGAAAGTATTTGTTTTCGTTGTTGCTTCTGATTCTAGCGCTAAGCCTTGTCGCATGTGGTCCTGGTCCCGCCAGCAAGGATCCTGACAATGACCAACCAGGAGATAGTTTAACCGACACCCCTGAAGAAGTATCAGTTGAAGAGCAAACCCTTATCGATCAGGATGGGATTGTCATCAAAGCCACTGGGATAGACTCCTCCTGGTTAGGGCCTGAACTGAAAGTTTACATTGAAAACAATACCGACAAGGCATTTACTGCGCAAACAAGAAACTCTTCCGTCAACGGTTTTATGCTGGAGCCTGTATTTTCCTGTGATGTCATGCCCGGAAAGAAAGCAACGGGCGCTATTACTTTCGCTGCCGAGGATCTGGAGGCCTGCGGCATCGACAGGATTACCGACATAGAATTCTCCTTTTACATCTTCGATGCCGATTCCTGGAATGTCATCCTGGAATCAGACATAATCGTCGTCAAAACTTCTGCAGCCAATTCCTACAAGCAAGTTTACAACGCAGCCGGAGTTATACTTTTCGATACTGAAGACATTACCATCGTATACCAAGGCGTGACAGAAGACCCGCTCGGGCTTGCAGCCAACCTTTACATTGAAAACAACAGCAATGAAGGCATTACCCTTGAAGCCATAAATACTTCAGTCAATGGATTCATGATTGAACCTGCTTTCATCTGCGATGTAATGCCCAGAAAAAGAGCCCTGGATACTCTATTATTTTATCTGGATGAGCTTGACGCTTGCGGCATTGAAAAGATAACTGAAATTGAGTTAAATTTCCACATCATCAATCTTGAAACCTGGGATACCATCATCGATACCGAAAAAATTAAAATAGAAGTCGATTAATGCGCTAGTGATAAATGGACGTCTGCAAGGGACATTTGCCCTTGCCTGACGTCCATTTTAATTCTGGAGAAAAAACCTCCGGCAAAATAGAGGTTTATATTATTAGAAATTATCTGCCCCAATTGCAGGACATCGCAGGCCCCGCCTTGAATATGTATAGAGCAATTATACTGCAAGTAAATAGATGGAGGAGTGTCTATGTCCCTGTTTCAAAAATGTGAGAACTTCACTGATGCAAAAGAAGCAAAGGCAATGGACTTGTATCCTTATTTCCATGAGCTTCAATCTCAGCAGGACGTAGAAGTCATTATGGAAGGCAAGCGGCGGATTATGCTTGGTTCCAACAACTATCTCGGCCTCACTGTCCATGAGGAAGTAAAAAGGGCCGCCATTGAAGCCATCGAGCAATACGGAACCGGCTGTTCCGGCTCCCGCTTTCTCAATGGCACATTGAACTTGCATACCGAGTTGGAAAGGAAGCTTGCCGTATTCCTGCGCAAAGAAGCGGTCATCACTTTTTCCACCGGCTTTCAGTCCAACCTGGGCATCATCAGCGCAATTTGCGGCCGCAGCGACTACATCATCTCCGACAAAGAAAACCACGCCAGCATTTATGACGGCTGCAAACTCAGTTATGCAAAACACCTGCGCTTCAACCACTCCAACATGGAGGATCTGGAGCGGGTCCTGGCTTCTATTCCCAGGGAAGCCGGTAAACTGATCGTCACCGACGGTGTCTTCAGCATGAGCGGAGACATCTGCAAACTGCCGGAGATAGTTGCTCTTAAGAAAAAATACAATGCCCGGGTAATGGTGGATGACGCCCACAGCCTAGGGGTAATCGGCGAAGGCGGGCGCGGAACCGCTTCCTATTTCAATCTCGAAGACGATGTGGACATCATTATGGGGACCTTCTCCAAATCCCTGGCCAGCTTGGGCGGGTATATGGCCGCGTCTGCGGTTGTGGCAGAGTATGTCCGCCATACCTCAAGGCCCTTCATCTTCTCCGCCTCAATCACGCCTGCATCCTGCGCCGCAGCCATGAAGGCCCTGGAGATTATTCAGGAACATCCCGAACGGGTGGAAAGGCTGGGCCAGCTATCCAACTACATGAAACGGGCATTAAACAGCCGCAATATTAAAATCAAGGAATCCCCCACCCCAATTATTCCTATCTATACCAACGACCAGATTACGACCTTAACTCTGGCCAAGCAATTGTACGAAGCCGGCGTCTATGTCAACCCCGTGCTGCCTCCGGCCACTCCCCCCAGCGAATGCTTGCTTCGGGTCAGCCTCATGGCTACTCATACAGAGGCCCTGATTGACGAGGCTGTAGACACCATCGAAACCGTCATGAAAGAAGCCGGGCTTGTATGAAAGTTGTCGTGATTACCGGCGCCTCCAGCGGCATCGGCCGGGCAACGGCAAAGTATTTCGCCGCCAGGGGCTGGAAGGTATATAATCTTAGCCGCAGGCTTTCGGGAGAAGCTGGCATTATCAACATCGCCGCCGATGTTACCGTTGAAGAAGAAGTTAAAAAAGCCTTCGCTCAAATCCGCTCCGAAAGCGGTCACCTGGACCTCCTGGTCAACAATGCCGGCTTCGGCATCTCCGGGGCGGTGGAGTTTACAGAGCTGAATGAGGCCCGGAGCCAGTTTGATGTCAACTTCTTCGGCACATTTAACTGCATCAAGGCAGCCTTGCCAATGTTAAAGGAAAGGCAGGGCCGCATCATCTGCATCTCCTCAGCAGCCGCAATCTTTGCCATTCCCTTTCAGTCCTTCTATTCAGCGACAAAGGCGGCAATAAACATTCTCGTCTGCGCGCTAGCAAATGAACTTAAGCCCTTCAAAGTGAGCGTCTGCGCCCTGCAGCTGGGGGATGTAAAAACAGGCTTTACCGGCTCCCGGGTCAAATCCTATGCCGGCGATGATGTTTACGGCGGCGCCATCGGCCGCAGCGTGGCCATTATGGAGAAGGACGAGCAAAGCGGCATGTCCCCGGAAACAATCGCCGCCGCTATTTTTAAAACCGCAAATAAGCGCAAGGTAAAACCCATTTATACCGTGGGAGGACAGTACAAAATATTAGCCTTCCTGAACAAAATTCTGCCTCATTCATTAGTTAATTTCGTTATCCGCAAGCTGTATATCAAGTAGAAGAAAATAAACCAGAAGCCGCAAACCCCGGGGATTCACCCCTGAGGTTTGCGGCTTCTTTGCAACTGACTGGATATCTCCCGTTCGGTGCCGAAGTATGCTCCCTAATTCCTGATCAATCAAACATCTGGTAGATGCATACTCCTGAATCAGTATTTTCGAAAAATACCCTTCCCCCGTAGGGGGTCGTGTTATTAATTCCGGTTGCAGTTACGGACAAATCCCTAATGTCCATAAGCATGACCGCGCAAGAATCCGAAAAGTCCTCTCCCCTCTCTAATAAGTAGTTGCCATAGACTTGGTGGCGATTAACCCAGCCTCCAGGCAAGGGCAAGAATCTCTTCACGTCCAAGGGAGTTAGTTCTCCGGAAGCCAGGTCAAGGGTTATTGCCACGTCTTCATTTGTTTTCTTGAGTTGAATCCCAACATCTTCAGGCAGCCATCCCTCAATTCTCGCCTCCGGCACTTGATAGCTCCGGGTTACCCCGTCCACAGTAACCTTGAGAGTATCCTTAGTCCGCCCATACTCATCTACCCCTTCTAGGTAAGCAACCTTACCGGTGGCGGTGAGGGAGGGATAGGCAGTAGTGCTGCCGCCGATTTTCTTCCTTTCCCCAGTGGCAGGGGAGTAGCTGACAAGCTGAGAAGAATTTGTTTGCTCAACCCAAAGAAGCAAGTTATCTGGATTCCAACCCAGTAACCGGAGTTTCGCCTTAGCATTTACCGGCGCCACTTGGGCAACCGGTTTTTTCGTTGTTAGGTCGTAGATTGCAAAGTTATTCTTAGTTTCTAAGGCGAAATACCTGCTATCCCTGCTCCAGGCGTCTCTGCCGGCATAGTTTTTGCTCTCAGGGATATTCAGGACCAGCTGTCCGGTGGCCATACTCACTATATCTCCCCGCTTGACATACCGACTGTCAATTGCAATATAGAACAGGTAGCTGGAATCGGGAGAAAGGTCTGTGTATTCCATGTGGTACCAGTCCACCGCCCACCAATCCTTAGGATCAAAAATCAGGGTCGGGGTGGGAGCCGGCGGCGGATTGAGGACAGCGGAGAGAGCAGCAGCATGCCTTGACCACTGGGGGTTTTCGCTTAAGAAGTTGAGAATAGTTTGAATGCCTTCCTTAGCTTTGGAGGCGTCAAGGTCCTGGTGGCAGTAGTACAGCAACTCTTCCGCCACCCCCCAAAGGGCCTTAGGCTTTATCAAACTAAGCTCAATGTCCAGCTTGGGAAGATGCATAATTTGGGCGGCGGCGGCGCTCAGTTCCCCACTTTCTGCGGCAATACGAATGTAGAGAAGCCTTGGCCAATGCCAATCCTCGGCGAAAGCCTGTTCCAAAACTTCCAGGGGCAGCGGAGAACCCTTGCTTACCAACGCGTCTTCTAAACTAAGGGTGTTGTATTTGGCTTGCGCCAACTTGATTAGATGATTGGCGGCAGACTTCAATTCATCTTGTTCAATCAGGGTCCCAGCCAGGAAAGCCCGGGCCTCATGCCAGTCGGGATCTCTCTCCAGCTGCAGATTCAGTTCATCTATACAGGCAGTAACTTGCCCCTGGTCCAAAAGAGCCTGATAGCGGCTGAGGTCACTAGCGCTGCAAGTAAGGGTGCTTTCTTTAGAAAGATAACCATAAACTGCGCTGATAGTGACGTCACCTAATTCAGACACTGTAATATCAACGCTGTCGTCGCTCTTTGTGGTAATTGAACTGCTTGCGTTGTCAGTCGACCAGGTGGCCTTAAGGTCTACAGTCAGATTGTCATCCTGATAGACAAGCCTGAAATTAGTTGGCTGATTGACATATAGCCCGAATGAGCTGGCCACAATAGATACCCGTTCTTGAAAGCTTTTCAGCAGTTCCTGAATCTCGGTATCCCCTGTCAGCTTGTAGCCGCTATCCAGCAGTATCAAGATTCCGGGGATATCCCCCCGCTCAAGGTAAACCTCGCAGAGGGCTAGATAAATCGCCGGCATCCTGGGGTCTGCTTTCCTTGCCTCATCCAGGACAGCCTCGCCCTCAGCCGCCCTTTTCAGGGCAATCAGGGCCTTGGCCTTCCCCAGCATTGCCTCAATATTGCGGGGTTCTCTTTTGATGGTCTTGTTAAAGGCGAGAATTGCCTGTTCATATTGCCCCTCCAGCAAGTAGGCATTGCCCAGGTTAAGATTTTCTTTGGCCTGATGAGACCTGACTGCCCTGACCCCGGCAAACCCGCCGATTGTCACGACAAGCAGGCTGCAGATTACTGCTATCAAGGCCGCCTTGCCAATAACCAGGCTGCCAATCTTAATCTTGGCCTTAGGCGCCTTCGCACACTTAGCGCAACGCTCTCCCGGCTGATGCTCCTTCTCGCATTTTTCACAGTGGGCCAAAACCAACCCCCCCTTACATTTCGAAGTTTTTTCAGTCCATTCCATCTGTATAATTCGTCATTATCTTATATACTTCCTTTATAAAATATAGTTTTTTTACACTTCTAATCGCATCCTCTATTCCAGCTTATACCAGCAGAAGCCATAAACCCAAGGGGTTTACGGCTTCTATGTTCAATTTAGACATTATTCGATTTTAGTAATACCTGGGCTTTAACTTCCCTTCTGCTTGCAGCCACTTGAGAGCGTCGTGTATGGTTTCCTTAAAGGGGCGCACCTTATAGCCCAATTCTTTCTTGGCCTTTTCTGAGGAAAAGTTGGAGTTGCTGATCAAGGTGTAAAGGGAGTACTTTGTAAACAGGGGGCGGCGTTTGCGCAGCTTGTAGTAAAGGCTGAACCCCGGCAAGAACATGCGGGCGGCCGAGACTGAAATCATGCACTTGACCAACTTGGCATGGGTCAGTTCATGGACGTGCTGCAAGATCTCCCGCACAGACACATAGCGGTTGCCCAGGATATAGGTTTCGCCCTTTGCCCCTTTTGCGCAGGCTGCCACCACCCCAGCAGCCACATCGCGCACATCGGCAAAGTCGTATCCGCCCTTAACCCCTGCCGGTAGCTTGTTCCTGGCGCTGTCCAGCAGGAGCTGGGTCACATAGCCGAAGGCGTAATCATCTGGCCCGCAAAGGCCTGAAGGGAATACCACCGAGGCATTGAGGCCATGTTTCTTGACAGCGTCCATTACAATCTGCGCCGCCAAGGCTTTAGTCTTCCCGTAAAACCCGACGATTTTTTCCGGCGCGAATTCAGTTATCTCGGTCATCACCCCACCCTTGGGCTGCTCCGGAATCGCATGCACTGAGCTGGTATAGACCAGCTTCTTTACTTGCGAACGGACACATTGCTGGACCACATTATCTGTGCCCAGCACATTGACCTGGAATACCTGCCTATCGTAATTCCAGACAGTTGAAACTATGCCTGCGCAATGAATGACAATGACCTCGGTGCCCTTGGACACTGCAAAAAACCTTTCCAAGTCAGCAGGATTCAATATATTACCTTCATATTTCTCTACCTCTGCCGGGAGCCGCTGGGCAGCTGCATCCCCGGGAAGGACCAGGGCCCTGACATCCTTGCCCTGGGAGATCAGCTCCCGGACAACGCTGCTTCCCAAGTTTCCAGCCGCGCCTGTAACCAAGAATTTCTCAGCCATCGTACATCACCTCATTTTGGCAAAATTTTTTATTGTGTTATAGTAAAATTTAATAATGCTCGGCCATTTCCGATACATGGTGTTGACTATCTTTCTTACTTCTAATATACTAACAACTAGAAACCTAATCAACCAACAGATTAATATCTTCTGTTGATTCTACTACAATCCCGGCTCAGCCTGTAGTATAACCAACAAATTTACAAAAATTAATTTGCTCAGGAGGGTAAAAATGGCCACTGACAGACGGGTGAAGTACACAAAAATGGTCCTGCGGGAAAGCTTAATTGAACTATTAAAGGAAAAGCCGATCTCCAGGCTGACCATTAAAGAGCTATGTGAACGGGCAGATATTAACCGCGCGACATTTTACTCCCACTACTCCGACCAATTTGACCTGCTCAAACAAATAGAGTCTGAATTTATCGCGGACATCAATTCGTATTTGGATCATTTCGTCGTCGAAGCGGGTGAGACCAATATGATGCAGATACTCGCCAAGATCTTCGAATATATAGCCCAAAACAGCGAACTCTGCCACGTCCTTCTGGGCAATAACGGCGACATTAATTTTCAGACCAATATCATGAAGATTGTCAGCGAGCGGGTAGTCTTCGAGTGGCAAAAAAAGAAAAGGGTGGACGAGTCCACCGCAGAATATATCTATACTTATGTGGCCACTGGGAGCATTGGCGTAATCCGGAAATGGCTGCAAGACGATAACCCACAACCGCCCCAACAGATGGCTGAATTCGTCACCCACCTGGTATACAAGGGAATTGAGACATATATCGCGTGAAACTGCTGATACACATTTCCTTTGGCGTTCTATTCAAAAAGGCTCCGGCATAATTTGCCGGAGCCTTTTTGCTTATTTAAATATTTTATCGATAGCCTGCTTTACATCTGTGGGGACTGCAACGTCTCCGCCCAGAATATTTATATCCGGTTTTAGACTTATACTCTGGGTAAGGTACTCAGTGACCTCTGGCGAGAGGCCATCTGCAACATACAAAGTCGGACTCTTGAACTTGGCAGCCAAGCCAGAACCAGAAAGAGCATCAGGCCAGTTTTTGCCAGTGACAATGATTATCCTCCTGGCATCTGCGCCAAAATACCTTGCCACCTTAACTGAGGTATCATAATAATCCCTGCCGCTTATACGTTCAGGATTCTTCAGTTGCGAATAGACATTTTCGCTGACTGCGGTAGTATCGCCGACAACTATGACCTTATTTGGGTTAATAATTGATAGAGCCTCCGCTGTATATGTGGGAATTGTGTTGGATTTGGTCAGGAGAACTGGCATCAAATTGCAGGCAGCCATAGGTGCCCCTACAAGGGCATCATGATAATCCGTGCCCGTGGTAATCATCACCTGGCCTGTGTAGGCCAGCTCCAGGGCAATACGCTTACTGGTGTCGTATCTATCCTTGCCGCCTATCCTCTGCACTTTAAAGCTTTTTTTAAGGTGATCCTCGATATCCTGACTTACAGCCACGGTGCCGCCGAGGATGATCACTTTCGCAGGTTTAAGCCTCAAAATCTCCTCCTCGGTTGCTTGAGAAAGCTTCTTGGAGTTAGTAAATAGTATTGGAGCGTCAAGCTTTTTAGAGAGCGGCGTACCCGTTAGGGCATCAGGGTAATCATTATCTCTGGTTAGGATTACAGTCTCAGCGCCGATGGGCCAGCCCTCAAGGGAGACAGCTATTGCAGTTTCTCTCCGAGTTGCCCCATAGAGCCGGCGGGAGGTCCCTTGGCTTTTAATAGTGAAAGTGTTGGAGTAACCAGAGTATTTGCTATTATAAATCGGACGACCAAAGTAGGAATAAGCAAATCTAACTCGAAAATAATAAGTTTCCGATTTGATTTTTTCCTCATCCCAACCACTTTCAGTAAAAGGCAAGTATTTGATACTGCCTTCGGCAAGGTAATCGTCGAGCATAACGCTCACGCAGTTCCTATCCATGAAAGTCCCCTTGTTCCAGTCATGGCCCGCATACTTGTACTCTATTTCAATCTCTACTGGCTGGCAGAAAAATGCCATATACTTGTTTCCCTTGATATTCTCATTTACCTGTATTACGCTTTCTGGAACGGTCAAGGTCAAGTTAAAGTAAGGCCCTCTAAGGTCAGACTTTAATTCAACTGCAAAATCAGTAGGGTCTTCCAGGGCAGGCGGGCTGACAGCAGCCCTCGCTTTAGGCACAAAACCAATAGTCAACAGTAATAAGGCCAATCCAAGGCATACTACTCTTTTCATACGGATTCCTCCTAAGAAAATAGTGCTCACTTATATCAATATACCCCTTAACAAGATTCGCAGTTATCGTGATATTGCTCAATAATGTTTGGATATTGTTTACTGTTCAAGAATTCTGTACCATGACTGTAGATCTTGAGCTTCTGGTAATAATAAGCCCCGTCTAGGGCTTCTAACAACTCCGGTAAATTGCCTTGCCGGAGAAATAGAAAATGCCTGGGCAACACTACCCAGGCATCTGATGTTATTCAACGTCTTCCTGATTTCATAAAGTCCTTCATAGTTCCTGCTCCAGCTCTTTTCTCATAACCACAACATTCCCTTGTTGTGCAATCTTAATAAATCCCGCTTTTTCATAAAGCCGAGTTGGGCCGGTATAGTCAAAGGGATCAAGCTTATCATGCAGGCGCGGATACCCTTCAACAGCGGTATAGCCATCAGTCTTTGCATCTTCGCAAACCCGCTCTAAAAGCGCGGTCGCAACACCTTTCCCACGATATTCAGGAGCAATGCAAAAACAATTGATTGCCTTTATGCGTCCGTTGCCGGTGCTGCGAATAAAATTGCTTACCTCTTCATCGAAATCAAAACGGGTATAGACCGCCTTATCATTGGCGTTGCACCAGCCGACGAGAAGCCCGTTGGCGTAAGCGACGTAGCCCTTCAGGGTCCTATCAGCAACGTATTTCTTCGCTCTGGTTTTTCACGCGCGATGCAGGGCAGCCCGACCACCGCCATTCGCTTTGACCTCCTGTGACATCTCTATGTCGTCAGTCTTTTGCATACAGAACGCAAGACAATAGCAATGGGACCATTCGAGGTGATCTGAAAATGCCCGATTTTCATGAAAGTCGAAGTAATCATCAGCCAGTTCCGGTGTGAACGGCTTAATTTCAAGGTTCATAATTTACATCCCTTCTTCATTTTGAAACATTTTATTTTTTCTCTAGAAAAAACCTACCTTCCCAGGAGAAAATATCTTAAATTTCCCCTCCCTCAGTAATAACCTCTACCCAGCTTTGGCCATCGCCCCATCCAATTTAATTTCTGCCAATGCTTGCAGTTTTATCGTTGAATATATTGTGATGCGCTACCCTCTTTATGTTGGTAGTAGCTTCTCGTTAGTAAATCAGACCAAAGGAGGTCAGTATCTCTTCGCGGGTCATTTCCTTACTATCGTCCACGCGTGGTTCCTGGTCGGGATATTACGCAGCTGATAAGCCCACACCGTTATAGCATTTATCCCTTCGCCAAAGTGTACTATCTTGCATCGGTTCTTAGCAAACCAAATACGTGCACATGGTAATACTTTCCCTTTTGTACATGAGCCTGTCTCCGGGTTCCCTCATGCCGAAACCCTAAAGAGCGGAGCAAATTAATACTGGCCTCGTTAAACTCATATACTTCTGCGTCAATTCTATGCGCATCCCTAACATCAAAGAGCCAGTTGGCCAATGCACCCACTGCTTCCTTGGCATAGCCCTTTCCCCTCTCCGCACCCAGGGCATAACGCAACCAAGTGAATTTCCCTGTATCATCTAGCCAGTTAACCCGGACATACCCAATAGGCCTTGTACCCTTAATAATAACCATGGCGTACAATTCATTAGGATTTTCCAGACTGCCCAGGATATCCTTTTCCTGGTTCTCAGGGGTAATAACTACATTCCAGCCAACAGCCATTTCCCGAATCAGGGGCTCGTTTTTCCATTGGGCCAATAATTGCGCATCGGTGGCTTGAACCTGGCGTAAAATCACTCCATTGCCTTCACAAATTATATTTATTTTCATCAGCCTCCAGAGAGTAAGTTAATCAGCATACTATTAATTCACGATACCACAATCCTGGGTCAGTCCACTGCCAACGCCCTAAATGCTTACCTTCAATGGTGGCATATCATCCCAGGTTCGACCTAATAACTCGCGGCCGTTTCTCTTTTTATGAACTCCACCCCACTGCTTAAAATAAAACCTGGTGTTCTGTACTACAGAGGCACACAATTTTCAAGCTCGAACATGGCCTATATATTACAGATTCTGCTCAGTCTTACGTTTCCAGCCCATCAAGACATTCTTTTCGTCACCGCTTCTCCTATAAAACAATATGCCTATTTTCAATAGTGTAGAAAATTAGTAAGGGGCGGTGGCCCCGGATTTACGGTGATGCATACCTTACTGCTTAATCTTGCCCTCGGATAATTTTAGTCTGGCAAGAAGAAGACTAAGTAATGATTGCATCTGGGGGGTCTTAGATCTAAATAGGCTAAACTTATCTTGAATCTGGAAATCGTGGAACGACACAATCATTCTATGCCTTCAAACTATGTTCCCTACGGGCAAGACGCAACAGTGCTTTTTGACATAAAAACTCAAAATTCAAAAAAAGAATATTTGTCGCTTAGACAAGACAGCCCGAATGGGCTGTCTTTGTTTTTTGTGAAATGTTCAATTACCTGAAGCGGGTACGCAATCTATCTGCTCCTTAAACTTACCCCGGCTCCTATTCATTCGCCCTATTTGGCAGGTGAATATTTGCAGCATTTATGCCTTTAATTTTACAATAAAAATCCAAAAAATCCTTGGCTTTCTTTTCTTCACCAGTACTCTGCTTAATTTCATAAATCGCCTTAAGAACCTGAGCAGCTTGCTCATCCGTTAGGTATCTGTGCAAGCCACTGCCAAAGACATTTCTTGTAGGTTTTTTAGGATTATAGGAATAATCCCAAAACTTTAATTGCCTGGCCTCATCAGGAGATAACACCATTCTATATTTCGGACCTGCTTCGACATACCCCTCATCCCAATTGCTTCCTGTATTTTCATCCACTAAGAACACTGCAAAAATAAATCTTTCATCATCTTTGACATTCGGAAGCCTTGTTGTTAGTAACGCCAAACTGTGTGGGCGCACACTACTCATCCGTATTGATTTTCCTTTATTGCGCCCGCTTTGAATAATACCGGCATACGCACGCCAGGATTTCAACATTTGACTTTCATAGCATATCAGGCCACCGTCATTATAAATGGCATCTAATTCTTGTCTGGTTATATCTCCTTGCCAATACTTATAACACTGTGACTCGGGACTGCTGCACCATAGGTTCTTGGCTTTAGAAACATTGTAATTAATCATTTCATCACTGCACAAGCCTTTAAAGCCAACAGCTTTTGTATTCTTGCCGCCATCACAATAGTTACACTTAAAAGCAACATTACTCCTATCTGGTGCTTTCCGAGCCCCCCGGCTTGAACTGGCGCGAAGTTTAGCTTGAGTGGTCCGCATTTGGGCACGGCGCTCAATAATAAGCTGTTTTTCCTTGGCTTTTTCTTGAGCAAAAACATTCTTGTCTTCTTCTATCTGCTTAAGAAAAGATTTATCCTCTATTTCTAAAAACCTGCCGAAAGCTGATGGATATAGAAACTTCTTCTTCGTTTTACCGCCGAACAAGATAGTTACACGATTGCTGGCACATTCCAATATCTTTCCTTTGCCAAACATTTTATGCTTCACGGTTCCTCCTCGTAGTCCCATATCAGCCCCCCCTAGTATTTTTTTCATATTTACTGATACAAAAAATAGCTGTTCTTTCAGCTATTTAGCCCTAATTCGCTATAATAAGTGAAATGTTTTTCCCATCTTCCTGTCCCTGAGCAATCATTTTATCCCGAACGACAAGAAACATCTGTTCTTTTATATTATATCTCATATATTAAGATGATTCAACTAAGCCAAGAGTAGTGATGGGTGATAGACACGCTGCAACAGGTCTCAGACTATTTGACGGAGCAATCATCGGAGCTGAACCGATGATTGCTATTGATACCGACAATCATTGCATTCACACATATTCGTATCTCCATCCAAACTCCACCAATCCCGGGTAAACTTTGAACAACGCTTGCATATGCCCCAGCGGTTGCCGCTGCTATCCTTCCATGGCCCCTGGGGGTTTTCTTTCCGGCTTGCCTCTGCTTCAGCTTCGTAATCAGGCCGGCCTTGGTAGAACGCATTTATATTTCCCTTGATAGTTACTGAAGAAATGGCCCCCATTTCAAGTTTTAACTCCCGTAAAAACCGAGAGGGGTACAACCGTAGCTTTCTTTCCTTAACTGTCCTTTCCCTGGGATAGGTTAGGTAAAGGCTGTTCTTAGCTCTTGTTAAGGCAACATACAGCAAACGCCTCTCCTCCTCAATCTCCTCCCGGCCCTGATTTTGGAAAAAAGGAATGGTCTTGTCGTCCACACCGATAATAAACACGGTGTCAAATTCCAGCCCCTTGGCCTTATGAATGGTGAGCAGATTGACAGCGTCATCACTTAAACTAGAACGGGCCTCCTCGGTATAATCAAGGAAATCCTCAAGCTTTTTATTCCTGAAATCTGCGAGCACATTCTTTAGTTCCTCCACATTGGCCAGGGCCTTGAGTCCAGCCTGACTAGTATTCCGTTCTAATTCCTTCAGCATGCCGGTCTGTTCTAAAATAGCTGTGTAAGTACCTGTCAAATCTCCTTGCCCAGCTAAAGATTTCATAATTGAGGGAAGTCTAGCCCGGGAACTGCTAATCCTGAGGTTGCTCAGCACCGAAATTACATCCCCCTTAGCCTCAAGATTATCCGGTTCGGCAAGCAGCCTAAAGAAACAGAGGATATTTTTTATTTCCGGAAGGTCAAAATAATCTCTGTCTCCAACAACCTGAAAGGGAATCTTCTTTTCCATGAACACTTTGGCAATCGGTACGCTTAATATATTATTTCTGTAGAGCACAGCAATACTCGCCCATTTAGCGCCGTCTTTCTGACCGGCTGCTTGAATCTCACTGGCAACATACTCTGCCTCGGTAATTGGATTGGCACAGGATTTGCGAATTATCCTTTCCCCCTCTGGCCTGTTGGTCAGGTGCGGTTTAGGCCGACGCTTTGTATTATTGACAATAAGCGCATTCGCAGCCTTGACTATTTTTTGGGTACAGCGATAATTCTCTTTCAAGTAGTGGGTGGCAAGGCCAGGGAAGTCCTTTTCAAGATTGAGAATCAGGCTGACATCTGCTCCCCGGAAGCCATAGATGCTCTGGTCATAATCACCGACACAGAGCAGGTTTCCGGTAACCAACGGCCGCAATAGCGCGTATTGAAGTTGGGATGTATCCTGGAATTCATCAATTAATAGGTAGCGGTATTTATTTCTGTACTGATTCAGGGCAACGGGATTGTTCGCAAAGGTCCATACACCCCAAGTAAGCAAAGCATCAAAATCCATGGCGTTATTGCCCCTCAGCTCCTGCATATAGGCATTGTACAAAGCAGATAGTTTATTTTTCTCAAGGAGCGCGTTATCCCGAGTATTGCGGGCCAGGGTGAAGATTTCCCTGACCGCCTGAGGGTGCATGTCCAACTTCTCCGCTGCCAGCAACCGCTTTATTAGCCGCCACTCCTGTTTCTCATCGATAATTGTAAAATCTGCTGTGAACCCCGTAGGAGGAAAAGCGCACAACACTCGCCGGGCAAAGCTATGAATGGTGAGAACATCCGTCCTTTTCCCGGTCAATATTCGCACCCGTTCCCTCATTTCTCGGGCCGCTTTTACTGTAAACGTAACAGCCAACACCTCTTCCGCTCTGGCCTTGCCGGCGGCCAGGAGATTGGCAAGAAAGTGGGTGACTGTAGTTGTCTTGCCGGTACCAGGACCGGATATTACCAACTTGATTCCTTCAGTGTCTTTAATGATTCGTTTTTGTTCCTGGTTTAAAACAAGCATGCGATCACAACCTTTAGTTCTAATGGTGTGCACTAACCCACCTATATAGACATTCCATCCTTGCACCGGCAAATCCTTCTACTCCCTCTTCCCCCTCTGCATTGCCTCGAAGAAATTGGCAATAAAGGGACCATTTGCGGTATCCCTTTATTAATCCAATCAATCACGTATAAAATGAGCATTGCACTCATTTTTGTGACAGAGGGAGATAAATACCATTATGCTACTAATAGGGCTAGGTTGCCACTCCCTTTTTCTTAACCGGAATCATCTTCTCCCGCCAAGCACCCTTTTTGTAGTAAACCAGGGTAATGATAGCCCCAATGGTCCAAGAGACCAGGAGCGAGATGAAGGTTGACTCGGGTCTCCCGGTGGGATAAAGGTCGCTTCTAGTGAGATAGGCGATGCCGTAAGCAGTAGGAACCCGCAGCATTATCACCGAGATCAACGAGATCCACATCGGGGTCATAACATCCCCTGCTCCACGCATCACGCCTGAGAGGCACTGAGTTACTGCTACCGCAATATAGCCGAAGGCGAGAATCCGCAGCATCCGCATACTGAGGGCCACAAGCTCTGGAGTATCGGTAAATACATTCATGAGATAGTGACCAAAGACTAAGAGCACGGCAGTAATGGAGGCAGAAACAGCCACCGCTATTAATGTACCTTGCTTGCTCCCTTTTATCACCAGATCCATCTTCTGAGCCCCGATGTTTTGACCGGTGAAGGTGGTCATGGCACTCCCAAAGGAGAAGTTAGGCATCATGGCAAAGCCATCCACGCGCATGACAATCACGTTGCAAGCTATTACTAACTCTCCGAAACTGTTCGTTAAGGACTGAACCACGATCATGGCCAAGGAAAAGATGGCTTGAGTCACCCCCGATGGTAAACCGAGCTTCATAACAGTGAGGGAGAGTTCTCGGCTTGGTATGAGCATGGACCATTTGAGATCGAAACTCTCGGTCATGCGCATGAGCTTAAAAAGGCAAAAAACGGCAGATACTCCTTGGGCCAATACCGTAGCCAGAGCTACCCCAGGTACACCCATGCCAAAACGGGATACGAAAAGGATATCTAAACCTACATTGAGCACGGTTGAGATCAGTAAGAAGACCAGAGCAGAAACTGAGTCACCCAGACCGCGCAAGACTCCGGCCAAAATATTGTAATAAGAGAACCCGGCTATGCCGAGAAAGAAGATATTTAGGTAACCTGCACACCAATCAATGATCGACGGCGGTGTATTAAGCAGTTCCAGAAGGGGTCTGCTCACCAAAGGACCAATAACCATAATGATACCTGAAGTAATGGCTGTTAGTGTGATACAGGTGCCTATGGTGCGGGAAAGGTTCTCCCTATCTTTAGCTCCAAAATATTGCGCTACCATAATTCCTGCCCCCACAGCAATACCAACAAAAAGCACTAAGAGCAGGTGTAAGATCGGACCTGCACTGCCCACGGAAGCAAGGGCATTATCCCCGATATAACGGCCAACAATGATTGAATCGGCGGTATTATACAGTTGTTGGGCAATATTACCGATTAACATGGGGATGGTGAATTCCACGATTCTTTTCCAAGGTGTACCCTGGGTTAAGTCTCTTGCAGCAAATAGTCCTCTAATATTCGCCATAGCTTGCCTCCTTAATAAAGGGAAAAAATAAAAGCCACGCATTGGCCTTTATCAATACATACTGTATCTTATGGTACTGCCCCCTCGGTCCCCTGTCAAGAGCTTCAATCCGTGAGTCCCCAAAATGGATTTTAAATAGGCTTATCATTTGACGAGAGACAAAGAGCTCAAGCTAAGCTAGGATTTCCTCAGCAATTAAGCAGTTGCCTTCCAAGCGAACCTTGGCCAGGGGGATAGAGACTATGCAGTCACCACTGGTAAGCTTCAGGTTCCCCTGATGGTTGCCAAAGCTCAAAGGACTTCCATCTAACAACAGTTCCAGCTGAGGCCGTTCAAACACCACATGAAGACAATTTTGTTTTTCCAGACAATCTTTTCCGATATCAATCTTAGTTCCCGAATCATAGTAGTAAAACAACCTGGTTGAGTGAAAGCGACCGAATCCCGGATAGGTAACGACGGTGTTGGGATTCCAGCCGGCTCCCACTGGATTCCCTTTGACAAAAATCTCAACCCTCAGGCCGGTTCCGGGAAGAGCTTGGGCTAAGCTCTTTTTCATTGCTTCTTCCCTCGCTGCTGCCTCCAGCTCATGCTTTGCCAAAACCATGTCAAAGTCAAGGGTGGGATACTCCCGCTCCTTGGTATTTGGCACATGACCAATCGCTTCCGCCACGATATTTGCCAGGGGCCGCCATTCTCCCCTTTGCCAATCGGGGGCATAGCGGTCACAGAGCAATGCCCAAGCCATACCAGAATAATAGAAGCGCAGGCGGTCCGCCCCCCAGCCATTTCTATTTATTTTTTGCAGCAAATTTAGCTTCCCTTGCCACAGTTGAGAGCCAGGGCCGGCAGTTTTTATTTCCACATAAGTGGCCAGACCTTCCCCCAGTTCGGTTTCATCTTCAAAAGTTGCCACTTTAGCAGATAACAATGCCTGTCTGGCTGCCCTGGCATCCAGTGCAGCTCTTACAATCTCCTCGCCCCCTCCGACGCCTACTGCCTGAAAGAGCATCCTGCCCTCAATTTCTGCCAAGGCCTGGACCAGGGGCTCATTGACCGGATATTTCAGGACCACAGAAATATTACCACAGGGACAAGCAGTGGCCATTTGATAAGCATGGAAGGCCTCGTGGGTAATTAGGCCCAACATCTCCTCTCCTTCCCTCTCCTGCCACATTATTGTTGCCGTAGCCACACCGTTAAGATCAACAGCTGTATTGGCAGTAAAACTTACCGGCTTAGGGTTCGCTATATGGTATTTAACCCCTTCCCTCTCTTTCTCGGTAAATTCTTGGGAAGGATTGGGGTGGCCAAAGAGCACTGCATTTTCATAATCATGAAAACCAATAGGGGTGCTGCCATAATCCCAGCCCTCCCAGAGCTTGGGCTGTTGAGTATAGAGTTGCCAAAGCTTCAAAGCTTTTCCTTCCATTAGTTTCCCTCTTCCAATTTATCATCCAGCTGTGCTAACAGCCGAACAATTACCTGAAAATCCCCGCTGAAAATATGCCGGGCCCGCTCCAGATTCTGATCGTAGAAATAACGCCACTGGATATTGCTTTTCTCTGGCAGCTGTTGTATCAGGGCACCGACTAGGTGGCCATGGTTATTAGCACTATTGGCATGGTAATCTCTAATCACTAGCGCTCTCCTCTCACCTACCCCCAGGGGATTGGCGCCGTCCAGGAAATTCATCACTTCCGTCCGCGCCTTGGCGAGAAAGTGATTGCTGCGTGCGTCCATGAAGTCCTCTATAGCTTCTCGGTCAATCCGCCACTGCCCAACCTTTACTGCCCTGATTTCCCCGGCATTAATAAAATCCCGCACTGATTTTTCCGATACCCCAAGAATCTCAGCAACCTCCGCCACTGTATACAGTTCCTCAAGCTTTCTCATCGCTTACCACTCCTAGCCTTTACCTATCATTACTTATCATTATATAGTACTGAATATCAATTGCAATACCCGTTTCTTTGCCTGTCCTTGTATTCCTTTTTGAAGTCAAAGGCCATTTTCATATGTTATCCTTCGTTGTAACCTGTCACGATTTGTTTTTTTTGATATTCTTACATTTCACTTCTAACCATCCTTAAATATACTTCGTCCTTGGCGTTCGCGTCCTTGCAGTAAACACAGCACCCCTCCCACAATTCATGCATTGTATGGAGGGGCGACGGTCAGGGGACAACTCTTTGGGCTTATCGTTGAAAAAGAGTTCCACCAAATCCCTGCTCATTCAATTCACCTCACGAACTAACTTTCTTGGCGGAACTTCAACAACGCAGTGAAAAATCCTTTAAATTAATTTGCTGTTAATAAATTTTCCCGATTGCAGCGTGGTCCCACTGGTGGAAAAAGTCAGGACTACATATAAGCGACCAGGGGCATGCCCCTGGTCAGGTTTTTTGTTTGTGTCTGCTATTCCGCGGGGAAAGCTTATCCCGCACGGCAGCATTATCTATACTTATCAATAATATTGAGGATCTCGACCCCATATTTCTGACATTTGACATCGCCAAAGCCGGATATCTGCTTTATCTCATCAAGGGATCTGGGCATACGCTTAATCAGTTCTTCCATCTGGGCATTGTTGTACAGGAAATAAGGTTTCACCTTCTCTTCCCTGCTCCTCTCAGATCGAAACTGTCGAAGATCTTTATAGATAGGGGTGTCCTCCAGGCTTTCGCTGGAAGGCGTTTCAGTAATGGTTTCAGCAATGTCCTTAGTGGCGGAAGCATCAGTTTTCTCAATCTGCGCCTGATACTTCTCTGTGTAGTCCTTGGAATTGGGGGTGTGAAGGCCCAGAAAGTTTTCGGCCAAGGCATACAACGCTTTGTCTGAATCCTGAGGGTTCTTGCTTTCCTTAATCAATTTTTTAATATACTCTACTAGCTGGTCGCCTCTAATGATCTGATCCTTGACTTCTTTTTTGGCGTAACGCATATTAATAATTGTCTTAGGGTTAGCGAGGACAACAATTGATTTGTACCAGTCGTAGAAAAACATCTCCGCGATTTTTTTGGATAAGAAATTGCTCCTGCGGTCCAAATTTATCTTCTTCAATAAGTCTAGGTGTCGCTGATTCTGAGTAATGGGGCTGTATATTCCCTCCCGAAGTTTCCTGCCGCCAAAGTCAAATGTGCGAATGAACTCGCCGTTATTGTTCACCTCAATATTACCGTATAAGTTCTTGCACTCTATTACGATAAACACTTTTCTGGTAACGACTAGATAATCGATTTGAGCTGAAAGTCCTTCATATTCAATATGTAAATCGTGGAGTATGATCATTGGCATAAAGCTGTTCTTTAGTTCGAAGGCAATTTGCTCTTCTCCCCGAATCCCATAAGACAACATTTTAATATCTTGTTCCACTTTCCCCTTGATATGGTCCGGAGCGATTTCATAAAGCTCTTTTAGCTGATCCAACTGGGCTTGGGCCTCACTGGACTCTTTCATGAATAACGGTCTGTCCAATTTATCAAATAATCCGATGATCATGCTTAGTTTACTTTGGTTAATTATACCATAGTTGTGCAATATTACGAACAACACCAGCATTGGTTAAATGGCGACGGTTGTTCCAGAGTATCAAGAAACCGTAGCCTTTAATAATACAAAGCTGAATTTGCCCCGAGCTCACCAAGGGGTGTCACTAGATTCGGCAGTTCGCGGACAAATAACAGTGTTCATTGCTGGACATATGGGCTAGCAGTAACACAAGTGACTACACACACCCTCTATGTCTGTATTTATGCGGGAACCTGAGAAGGACTACAATATCCGGGATAGAGGCAAAAACAACTTAGAACCATGCCCGCAATGCGAGACAGGATATTTGGTCCGCAGGCAGGGACGCACAATAGCAGTGATGCTAATTCCAATTTGACACCGGCCTTTTTACATTGTGAAGAGACGCTGGTCGCAAAGCTTAACGCATTAAAGTAATGACCGGATTGACCGGTCATTACTTTTTCGTCAAGCACAGTGGGACTGCCTACTGAAACAGGATGCCGGTCACCTTTCTTCGCGCATAACAGGGGGCTGATGTTGGTAAGCAGAACCTTTGAATGCCACTGTCTTCTCGCTGCCTCCGGAGGCAATGTTCGACAACCGATAATTCTGGACACTGGTGCCTTTTAAGGTGAGCGTAACGCCATCACTAGTAACAGAGGTTTGCCCCACACTCAGGTTGGCAATATTTACGGAAAAGGTTTTATAGGAGTTATAATCACCATATTTTGTGCCCTTGATATAAATTCGTGTGATGTACACTCCACTGGCCTGCCCGGAGGGGCCCATAAGGGATCCGGAAGGATACCCTAAGTACTTAACTCCTTGGACTGTTTGGGACCAGCCAGTAGAACCCGTTGTGTTGACGCTCTGCTGAACGCCATTTATAAATATTTTTTTGGAAGGGTAAGTTAATTCAACCCTTATCTTATAGAAAGTATTAGGCTGAAAAGTTGTTGACGTAGCAGTAACGGTTCCATTATAACTTTCAAACCTCATATGGACCGCCAATTGCTTGGATGAGTTAAAATAGATTCCCATTCCTGTGCTACCGGAATTGTAGTATCTGAAAATATAGCCATTGGCAGGAATTGTGCTGCCGGTATAAAATTCAAACTCGTAAACTGTTGTTCCGTTAGAACGATTGTTTAGATGTTCGGCAGGGCTGAAAACGCCATATTGCCCCGCACCCAACTGTATTGCTTTCGTCAATGGCTTCACTGTCAGAGAATACGAGGCAGTCTTATTTCCATCCTGGGTTGTGACAGTTATGGTTGCAGACCCGGCGCTGACCGCGGTGACTATCCCGCTGGAACTCACAGTAGCTACACCAGTGTTGCTGGATTTCCATGTGACGGACTTATTAGTAGCGTTTGAAGGAGACACTGTGGCGGTAAGGGTCTCGGTGTCGCCCGGATATAGTGTGCCAGATGTCTTATTCAGGCTCACTCCGGTTACAGGAACATTTACCGTCACGGTACAGGTGACCGTTTTGCCGCCAGCAGAAACAGTAATTGTTGCAGTCCCGCGGCCAACAGCGCTAACTCTGCCGCTGCTGTCAACAGTGGCTACGGATGTATTGCTGGAACTCCAAGTCGCATCCGGTAAAACCGTAACTGTGCAAGTATCTGTTTTGCCGCCGTCTTGAGTGGTGACTGTAATTTTAGCGCTGGCAGAACCCGACAGAGCTAAATTCTCCGAAGCGCCTAGTACCAAACTGAGGGTGGTTTTGTTGAGGGAAATATTGCCTGCGCTTACAGCTTTCACTACCCCATTAGTAACTGTTGCCACACCGGTATCGCTAGATGACCAAGATACATTTTTGTTGGTGGCATTTACCGGTTGGACCGCAGCAGTTAATTCGGTTGTCTGGCCTGTGTAGATGGTAATTGACGAAGGATTTACTTTGACCCCGGTAACGGGTTGGGTGACGGTAACGTCGCAGACTGCGGTCTTTTTGCTATCGGTAGTAGTCACAGTTATTTTCGCCCTGCCTGGGCCAATAGCGGTAACTCTTCCCGAGGAGTCTACCTTGGCAACAGAAGAGTTATTGCTGGACCAGCTTACCCCTTTTATAGTGGCATTGCTGGGTAAAACGGTCGCTGTCAGACTCCTGGTTTCATTAACTGTTAGTGACAAAGATTTGATATCGAGTTTTACCTCAGTTACGGGAATATGATCAGGTCCTGCCTTCCCCTTGCTTATTACTATTGCCACCTCAGTATCTATCCCTATTTGTTGTCCAGGGTCGATATTTTGAGAAATGACCCGCCCGCTGGCAACAGTGTTACTGTGCTGTTCGCTAAAGGAAGGTTTAAGTCCCAAAGAAGACAGCGCGGACTCGGCTTCGGCCTTTGTCTTCCCGACCAGATAAGGCATGGTCACTGCCCTGCCCAAGCTGACATGAAGCGTTATCTTTGTATTGACATCAACCAGTGATCCAGGCTCAATACTTTGACTGATTACATTGCCCTGTGCAACAATATCGTCAAACTCGTAAATTACATCGACTAATAATCTATGCATTTGCTCTAATGCATCGGCCTCAGGCTTATAGACAACATCGGCGACCCGAATCTGCTCTACTCCTAAACTTACAACGACTGAAACCGTGCTGCCGGCCTTAACTGTTTTCGCCGCTCCCGGATTCTGGCTAATTATCTGAGAGGCCGGGATTGTCATGTCGTAGCGTTCTTCACCAATCATTAAGTAGAGCCCCGACTTGAGCAATTCTTCCCTGGCCTTTTCAAAGGTCTTGCCTGTTAGATCAGGAACCTCAACATCTAGCGAAGTGTCCAAATTCTCCAGCCCCTTGGAAGCAACCAGTTGAATGATACTCCTTCGGGGCAATTCTGTGTTAGCAGGCACATCCTGCCGCAGAACTGTCCCGGGAGCTGCCTCCCCATACTCTTCTACAGCCTGGACCCTGAAACCCAAAGCCTCCATTACCCCGGTGGCCACGTCAAGAGGTTTATATGTTACATCGGGCACATAGACAACTTCACCACCCGCGCTGACAATAACATCTATTATGGATCCCTCTTCAACCAAGCGGCCAGGCATCGGGTTTTGGGACATAATCAAATCCCGGGGCACTTTTTCGTTGGTCTGTCTGTCCATAATTTGGAGGATAAGACCTTGAGTCTCTATTATTGTTTGAGCGTCATCAACAGTTGCATTAACTAATCCAGGGGCATTAACATAGCCTTCAGGAAGCCGAACAGACTGCAGGGGGTCGGCCACAACACCGATTTTAACCAATATTATCATGGTCAAGACAGCAGCCCCCAAACAGGCTGATAACAACTTAAGCCACACGGGAAACTTGCCGGTATCCTGCTTTTTATGCTTCACAACCGTTCGCGTAACATCCTCACTGTTCAATGCCTGTGCAAAAGCATCTGCCGACTGGGTACGGTCTTCCATTCTGACATTCAAAGCGTTCATTATGGCATTTTCGGCGCCCTTAGGCAGTTTGGCGCCTAACTTAGAAGGCTCTTGCACCGTATCCTTGATAGCCCTCTCCATTGATTCTTCAGGAGTCTTGCCCGTTATCATCTTGTAAAAGGTAGCCGCAACCGCATAGACATCGGACCAGGGACCCTGGTTGCCTCTGCTTCGATACTGTTCTTCTGGGGCATAGCCTGGTTTCAGTATTACAGAAAGACTCTTGGAGTGTAGAGTTGTCGCGTAACGGGATGCTCCAAAGTCAATAAGTTTTATCTCCCCAGTGTCGGTAATAAAGATATTGTCCGGGGAAATATCTCGATGAATGATACCGTCTTTATGTACTTCCTTGAGTGTGGCCAGGACAGCTAGGATAATTTTTTTTGTCTCGCCATACTCCAACTTCCCTTTTTGTTGCATTAGTTCTTTCACTGTTTGACCAGACAGGTATTCCATGATGATATAACCTGTGCCGTTTTCCTGAAAGCTGTCGTAGATATCCACAACTCCAGGCAAAGGGTTAAACTTGGCCAAACGCTGAGCCTCTTCAACAAAGCTCTTCAAACCTGCGAAAAACTGTTCCTCACCGATGCCTGTGTAGACGGTCAATTTAGTTTGGTTGGGCATTCGTGTAGAGAAATCACCGGGGAGATACTCCTTAATTGCAACCTTGCGCTCTAAAACAGCGTCCCAACCCAGGTAGGTAACCCCAAACCCTCCATACCCCAGGGTCTTACCTACAATATACCTGCCCTTGAGCACTGTTTCAGGGGACAGGTGGTAAGCCTCTTTCGGAGGCGATCCATATACATAGCCACAATTTGGGCATATCTGATAGTCCTCTTCATATTGCCCCATACATCCCATACAAATACGCATAAATCACCCTCCTATTCAGTAATTAGTCGGTAAGATTCCAAGTAGCGCCTGATATCTTCCTCTGAACTGTCTCTGAGGATAATATCAGTGTTAATGTCTTGCCCAAATTTCTCAACAAGATTATTATACTGGCCTGCGAATTGAAATTGGTTTAAGGATTCTGATAGAAAACTAAATTCCCGATTTACATCCAAATAGGAAAAAAACACATCCTTGTTGAGCGGAACGCCCCCATCATTCTGGAGATAAAAATGATTTTGAACATAACTACTTAGCATAAAGCGAATTAGTTGCATCCCTATTTTTTGTTGATTATCTGTGGCCGTTGCGGAAATGCTCCATTCATCGATAAAAGTGCCATACATTTTATGTTCAGTGGATAATGGAACCACCTTATAATATCCAGGCAACCGGGTCTGCACCTCCCGGTAAACGGAGTTATCAGCAAGCAAAAAGGTTACTTGCCCTTCTGCCAGCAAGTCCAACGAATCTAATGTGTTTTCAACACCCAGTGCCTTATGGGCTTTCTGAATATATAAGATTGCTTCACAAATGTCGGAATTGGGTTTCAACTCCCCACCACCAAGCATGTCTGGTGAATACAAAGATAATATGTTCCCATAACATTGCGGATCAATGCATAGTAAATAATCTTCCCCCGACGGATTTTCCAGCAGTTCAGTGAGTGAAGATATTTGTTCTGGAATATTGAAATAGTCCTCAAAGGCGGTATCAGTATTAGCATAAATAACTGTTGCACTAAAGCCCAAGGGAATCTGAAGCCGGTTCGGATACCACTTGGAATAGTTTTTTAGAAACAGGAAGGCGTCCGAATCTAATGAAGATACCAGCCTCTCAAGGGACGCCGCATTTTCCTTCTTAGCAAACACATATTCTGAAGAAAATAGAGTTGGGCTATCCCCCTCGACCATTGCTCTTTCGAAAAGCTCCCCGTAGCTGTCTCTGTCTATAGGAATAACTTGTAAAGTAACTCCCGAAATACTATCCTCAAATTTGTCTTTTACATCATTAAATACTGCCAGTTCTTGTTCACGTAACTCTTCATCTCCACTGACTGGAACCCAAATCGAAATTGTGTCCTCGTCAAATTTAGATAAAGGATCATCACTGAAATACGACCGGTTCATTACTGCAAAGCCAGCCGTCAGAACCAAGGCTAAACTGACAGCTATGCTGACTATTCGAATCCGCTTTTTTCTTTTTTTTAGCTCAACCTCAGGGAAATCAACAACTTTATTGTTAAACACTGCATCCCTAAACTGCTCCATTTTGGAAAAGCGCAGCTCCGTCTTGATTGCCATCGCTTTCATTATTGCCTTTTCCAAATAGGACTCGATTTTTATTCCTAACTGTGATGGGCGCTTTAGGGTATCCTCAACTTGGCGATCAACGGCCTCATCAGGCAATTGTCCGGTGACCATTTTATAAAATGTCGCCCCAAGCCCGTATACATCAATCCACGGACCTTGTTTACTTTTAGAGCGGTATTGCTCTGGGGATGCATATCCCTGGGTTACAACAACCGTCAGGGTTTTCTCAACGTCACCTGTGGAAAATTTGGCTGCCCCGAAATCTATTATCTTAATTTGATTATTTGCGGTAATAAATATATTCCCGGGATGGATATCTCGATGGATAATACCTTGATTATGGATCGCAATTAATGCATCCATGGTCGGGCCAATTATGCTTAGGCAGGTATCCACATCCAACTTATTTCCTTGTTTAACAAGAAATTCACTTAGAGACATTCCATTCAAATATTCCATGACAATATAAGCAGTGCCATTTTCTTCAAAGTAATCTAGTACGTTAACTATATTGGGATGTTTGCTGAATTTCGCCATGTTGCGGGCCTCATCAAGAAATCTGGATAAAGCAACCTGATAATTATCCCTTTTCTCACCGGAAAACACGACTACCTGTTTTTCTCCAGGCACACGACTGACCAAGCCAGAGGGATAAAACTCTTTGATGGCTACAATCGAAGCAAGTTGGCTGTCCCAAACTTTATATGTAGTCCCGAACCCGCCGAAACCAAGAACTGTTCCGATCAAATATCTTCCACCCAAGATTGTCCCTGGTCTAAGATGATAAGCTTGCTCAGGCTCAGTATTGTCCAGCCAGCCGCAAAATGGACAAACCTCGTAATCTCCTTTTATCCTAAAACAGTTATAACAAATCTTATTAGCCATACATAACTCCCCCTAACAGATCTCTGTGGGGTTGGTCGGCCAACCCCACAGAAGAATACTTCCTACCGGAGCAAAAAACTGTTCCCGCTGTCGCCAAGACAAATAATCATTCCCCTGGGCACAGTAATTGTTTTACCATGCTCTATGCGCTGCCCGCCCTTAAGAAAAGTGCCGTTACTCGAGTAGTCGGTAACCAAGAACCTCTGATTTTGCCCGTCATATAAAACGCTGCAATGTTTTCTACTTACCTTTTCCGCATCTTCACTAAGCTTTATATGGCATACAGCTGCATCTCTACCTAGTAGAATAGCTTTTCCACTTGGAGCATCAAACTTATGGCCTCTGAGCCCGCCCTCAACGCCTATTATCTCTCCATTTTCAGCGTTTGACCGGCGTGATTGAGGTGTTGTATTTGCTCTACCTGATACAGCTCTGCCATCTGCTTTCAAGGAAATAAGGCTCGCCAATGAAAGAATCAACAAGCCCAGGGAAAGGAAAAGCCCAATATACAGGCCATAGGCGGCGTCTGATCCAACAAGTGTCCATAATACTATGTGGGGCACTATAGCGATGATGCTGGCTATGGATGCCCATACCGATTTTTTAGACTCTGTTACAACTGCATCCGGAAACAGCATAATGGCGAATACGATAGGTATAAAGATTACTGGAGCACAGAGAAATACTGTTAGAAAAAAGTTGTCGCTTGTTGTGAGTGCTGCTTTAAACACATTGTAATAGTGACTGGTATAAGTTAACCCGAATAAAGAATCATTGATTACATAAGGAAGAGCAAAAACAAGCATCTGCACACCCAATCCAGCTGCAATTATTGTCTTTATAGTCCTTACGTTTTTTTGCACAATATCCCCCCCCCAGTTTTGACATTACCGGTCTTATTTCAGCGTGAAGCTGTTTTCTTTATTGCCAAGCAGGATTACAGTTCCCGATGGAAGTATGGTTGCAATGTTAGCCACCAGGCGATTCCCACCTTCAACGAATGTTCCATTAGTCGAATAATCTATTACAGCATAGTTTTTGTTAACATCATCATAAAAAATACCACAGTGTTTTCTGCTAACTTTTTCAGAATTTCTGTCCAGGACAATATGAGCAAGGGCGCTATCCCTTCCCAGAATAATTTCTTCACCTGCCGGTATATCTATGGTTTCATTTGCGTACATTCCGCTTCTGCCAATAAGCAATCCCTGTTTTTTACTCTGTCTTGCCTGAGACATAGAAGGTTCGGCGGAGCGAGCTAATCCTACAATTGATCCAATCAGCGCTATTGCACCTAAGCTGATATTTGTATAAAAGCCAAATCCCAATGAAACCCCGGCCAAATCAAAGGGGACAGAATACTTTAATCTGAAACTAAGGGCAATAAAATGGGATACGAACAATACTGCCCCAGCTGCAATTCCCAGCCAAAAATGTGACTTGTGCTTACCCACTATCAAAACAATAGCAGCTACAAATGGCATGATCATTATTATCCCGAGCAGGTAGGGCAGATATGTTAAGAATGGCAAATCTGATTCTTCGCCTAACTCGGTGACGATCAGGCGAGCTGATTCAGAGGCAGCCAAAATGTCTTTTAGGGAAAATGATTTATTGCCTATCTCCCAGCCCCAATCGGGAACAGCATATTGAATGTAAGGAAGGAAAAATACTAGAATAGTAATGAAGAACAGTATCGCAAGTCCGTATCTAAGCTTTTTATTGACTTCCATTGAATAACCTCCTTATTCTATTCAGTTTCTTTTGTGACTAACTCCCAGTTAAATTTCTCTGAACAACAGGGAATAAAGATGAGCTTAGTGGCTCCCAGAGTTAGGATATCATGCAACTCGATTTTCTTTGCAGAGAGAACCACCTCATCGTTTAAATAGCATAACTCCTTAGATTCCCCCGGCTGAACCAGAAATGTATGGGTTTTGGGATCATATACTACAACTGCATGGCGTTCCCTGGAAACAGTATTGTCTCCAGTGATTGCAACATCCATATTTGCCCCGCGCCCAATAAAGTTGCGGCCTGTTTTCAGTTTATAATCTTCTCCGAAATGATTGCCCTCGGTACAGACTAACCACCCAACAACGGGTTCGGTTCCAATACTTTTGGCATAGTAGCCAACAGTCTTAGAATCCTCGTCAATATCCGCGGCAAGAGCATTACTGGCATCTTGAACGGCATCTTGCAAAGAAGTAATTCCATTTGCCTGATCCAGCTTTTGCGTCACCTCGTCGCTAATATCACCCTGGGTCAGGGACACCGTTGGGTTATCATTTTGGATATCTGCTGTTCCGCAATGCGGGCAGGAAGGATACCTATCCGTATCATAGAAATGGCCTTTTGCGCATCTTACAAGATTCATTCTAAAACCTCCTCCTTTTATTCTAGATACTGCATCAGGACTACCGAAGTGTTATCCTTGGAAAAATTATTTTTGTCATATGCCATTAACGGTAGTAATCGAGCAGCTTCAATCAAGTTGCCAATATTTGCATAGACAATCTTTTTGATTTCATTATCCTCTAGACTTTTATTTAACCCATCACTGCAGAGTAAAACGACATCTCCATGTTCAAGAAAAAATGGACTCGAATTCGTGTCGATGATTTCCACTTTTCCGCACCCAATGTAACTAATCAAAGCTTCTTTCTTAGGATGGGCGTAAGCAGCCTCATAAGTGATCTCTCCGTGCTTTACCATCTCCTTTAATTGTAATAAGTAGTTATGATCTCTTGTTGCGCATGCAATTTCCCCTTTCCGCAAAATGTAAATTCTGCTGTCACCAACAGAACACCAATGTAATTTATTGCCGATAATAATTGCAGCCACTAGGGTAGTTCCTGTAGAGCCGGACAATCCTTGAGTGGCCCCACGATAAATAACTTGATCTGTTTGTTTTATTTGCTGCTCAAAAAAACCTGGGATGTCATCGCTATTTTTTAACGAAAGTAAGGCCTTGGATAAAATATCTACAACCTGCCGGCTTGTTTCTCCTCCGTCGGTCAAGCCCCCCATTCCGTCACAAAGTACGCCAATTGCAGTTCCCCCAGTCCCATAAACAAAACTAATTGGTTTTGAGACATACAGAGCATCTTGTTGGTATTGTCTGGTACCAATATGCTGGGCACTGGCAGTAACTATCTTGCAGATGAAACAATCTTTAGTTATTCTTATTGTTACAGAATCATCCCGATCAATAATTGCTTGCTCCCCCGATTTTTTTCTTTTTAATAGCCCCCTAAATCGGTTCCATAAACACATCAGTCAATCCCTACTTTTAACGTGTATTTGCTGGTTGCCATATAAAACATATCGTTTAAGCGAAAAGTATAGATTGTATCCTTGTCGAGCCTTTTTCCAGAAAGACAATAGGTTCCATTTGAAGATACATCCCTGATATAGAAGCACTGCTTATCCTGACTATAACGTAATATGCAATGTTCACGACTAATGGAATTGTCTGGTATTACAATGTTACCGCTGGTTGCCCGGCCAATAATGATATCTAGATCGCTGGGAATAAGCCACTTCCTCCCTTGAAGAGGGCCGCTAATAAACTGTATATATGGCTTGCCGGCTGCCTTGGTTTCAGGAACTGGCGGCTTTTCATGTTTGTCAATTGCAGAAATGAAGTCATCGATCGTTTGAAAGCGTTCTTTATAATTCAGATTTAGAGCATGTTCTATGGCCGCAGCAAAAGAATCGCTGACCTCTGGCACGATTTGGCTGAGCCTAGCCACTGCTTGTCCGTTAAGCCTTTCCAATGCATCAGGTATTACTTTACCCGACAACAAGCTGTAAAAGGTCGCAGCTAGGGCGTAAATATCCGTCCATGGACCCTGATTGCCCTTACTAGAGTACTGTTCAGGTGGTGCAAACCCTGGCTTCAGTATTACAGAAAGGCTTCTGCTTGCTCCCCCGATATAGTATCTAGTTGCGCCAAAATCTATTAACTTGACCATTCCTTGTTTTGTAATAAAAATGTTCTCCGGGCTTATGTCCCGATGAAGAAGTCCCTTTTCATGTACTTTCTGTAGTGAATCTGCAACGATGAAAAATACTTCTTCCGCATTGGAGTAGCTGATGCTAGTCAATCTTTTCAGGTTTACACCGTCTAAGTATTCCATAACAAAATATGCGGTATTATTCTCACGAAAACAATTATACACATGCACGATGTTAGGATCTTCAGCAAATTGCCGCAAAATCTGGGCTTCATCAAAAAAGACTGAGAGTCCGTGTTCAAATACACGCACAACTTTATTTCCGCTGGGCGCAACTGAAGAACCATCCCTTAAAGCGATTTCGTTAGGAAAATACTCTTTTATTGCATATTTTTGGTTCTGTTCTATATCCAAGGCTAGATAAGTGATGCCAAATCCTCCAACTCCCAGAACCCTGCCCAGAATATATCGCTGATTAAGTAAAGCGCCTGGGGGCAAGACAAAGTGTTCTTTTTTTCCTTGGGACACTGTGTAGCCGCATCGCGAGCAATTTAGCCCTGTAAAGCTATTGGCAAAACAATTAGGGCAACAGTTATCTATCGATGCCATTTCCTATGCCCTGAAATACAAATCTTTGTTGGCCTGCCACAATAACGTCGCCAATGTTTAGTTTCCGTTTTGCCTTGGCTTGAATGCCATTAACAAATGTCCCATTTGTTGTGCCTAGATCAGTTATGAAGGTTTCTTTATCATCCACTTCAAGGACAAAGTGCTGCCGAGACATCTTGTGATCATCAAAATATAAGTTGTTTATTTCCGATCTTCCGACAAAAAAACTCTGGTGAATATCAAATCTGATTTTTTTGCTTGCACCTTTTACATCGGTAACCACAAGGGTTACTGTTTCCGTTTCGGGAGTGGCAATATGATATTTATGCTCTACCATATCCCCAAAGCTGATTTTCCCATCTACTGATACTATTGATTTGCGTTTTGAAAGAACCCTATAAGTTACCAGTCCTATAACAAGTAAACCTAATAACAAGACAATCCAACCATAGTCAACAAAAATTAACCTCAAAAACTTATAAAAGACTGGCAGTCCCTGAAAATCAAAAATGGTTACATCGGTTAGAGGGTTTCTTTCATACGAATCGTCAGTTACCTCCGAAAACAGCAATTGATATGCACCTGTAAATAACTTTGAATCAAACTGTACAACAGCTTGTCGCTCCTGGGAGTTGTAACTGACACTATTAATCTTTATGCCTTTTCCATCCCGACCGCTAATATAATAATTGTTAACCATATCTGCGCCTCGGACAGGTTCACTGAATAAAATCCTAAGCGTAGCAGAGGATAGTTGCTCAACCGATTCTACAGTGGGGGGAATATTATCTGGAATCCATTTCGTAGGACTTACTTTTATCTCACTTTCATAAACTCTTCCTTCAAAGGAAACTGAAAGTCTGAGAGGTGTCTCCTGATTGTCGGGAATATTAGTTTCCGCCTTTAACCTAATTGTATAAAAGCTTCTTAGATAAGCGAATAAATCTATAATTGTCCCATCTAATGTTTTGCGATCAACCAGTTTAAATTGTCCATTACTTTGCCGTGCAAGCATTCCCAGGGTATCCAGGTGCGCTTTATTCCCTGAAAACCCTAGTCCGTATACTGGCAAGTTTTCAATCCTTAGTTTTTCAGTTATCTCGTCCACAGTATATTCTCCCACGCTATAGTCGACACCATCTGATATAACAATTGCCACCTTACGCCTGGGAAAACTCTCAGATTGAGTCTTGGCCAATTCCATTGCGTCATTGAGTGCAGTATACAACTGTGTACCGCGTTGATTGTTTTTGAGTTGGTTTATCTTCTCTATGGACTGCTCTTTAGTCTCAGTCCCTGTGAGCAGCACTTTCACTTCAGCGCCAAAGGAAATCAGCATCAGCCTATCTTTTTCTTCCAAGCTGTTTAATAAAGAAACAAGAGCTTTCTTAGTCGCATTCATCTGCACATTCGACATTGATGTAGAAACATCGATTAAAAGTATAAATAGAATCCCTTCAGATTGAGTATTAAAAGCTTTAACATTTTCAACGCTTAAAGATTTATCACCCAAAAATGCAGAGATTTCAGCTTGCTCCCAATTAATTTCGACGCCGCCTTCACTATGCACATAGGCCTCGATTTCTGGCATAGATATCAGCGCTTGCCCAATGACAAAACGATCAGTATTCCACTGGTTAAGCGCGTAGGATGTGCCAGGGAATAATAAAATCAAACCAATAAGAACTGCAATTAATCTTTTATGTCCCATTTTCTGCCCTCCCCACAAAACTGAATTAGAGTTAACTCAGAACCGCCAATCTTAATGATGTCCCCATTTTTAATGGGCTTAGGGTCGGTTATCAATTCATGATTGAGATAGGTAGAAGTGCCTGAACCAGGGATGAGTAAGAAGCTGCTTGAGGCGGGATCAAAGACAATAGAGCAATGGCTATCACGAGATATCTGATCATCGTCCACAATAGAGATATCCATCTTGAATGCCCGGCCAACGTAGTTCCAACCTGCATGAATCCGATAATCCCTGCCTACTTCCGGCCCGTCAGTACATACCAACCAACCCACTACTGGATCAGCTTTTATTTTCCTCGTATAGAACCCTATAGTTTTTTCGTCATCCAGGGAATTTACTTCGGGTGCCAGATGCTCATTTATTAGATTTGTTATAGAGATAGTCTTTTGATCCAGCTGCAACTCGGAACCACTGTTGCAATGGGGGCAATTATCATACTTACTGTTATCGAAGTAGTGTCCTTGATGACATTTCACTATAGCCATTAGACACTGCCCCCTGATACATAATTGCTATTGCAGAATAATTGTCCATATTTTTGCCCCTGCCATTTTTTAAGACTATATCTTCCATGTGAGCAAGCCAATCGGCGGGGCTGCTTGCCTTTCTTAATGACTTCTGCATGCCCCCCTCAACTATCCACTCCCAAAAACCATCGGAACAAAGGAGAAATGCATCACCTTTTTTTAACTTAACTGGTTGACTCAGCTCATACTTTGGGCTTGTCCACTCCATCCCTAACACTCGAATCAACCTGTTTCGATCCTCGTGCCCGCGGATATCTTTCTCAGAAATTTCTCCTGAGGATACAAGTATCTGTGGCACACTATGATCTTTGGTTTGAAAAAACAACCTGCCACCGCGAAACATATAAAGCCTTGAGTCACCTACATGCCCCCATCTGGCAGTATCACCTTCCAGATGCAGACAAACCATTGTTGTCTTCATCTCAGCAGATAAATTTCTCTGAGCCTGCTGTTGCATTATTGCCTGTTGAGCATTTAAGAAGCATTGAACAAGGTTTTTTTCAGGGTCCTGACAAGTTTCAGCCGCTGATACCGCGTGACTTACGGCCAGGCTTGACGCCTCACAGCCATGGCCATGTCCCCCAAGGCCATCCGCCAAAGCAAACAAAAAGAGAGTATTGCTTTCGAGTATATCCAAGCTATCTTCGTTAACTTCTCTCTCTCCAGGTTTTGAAATTATAGAATAGGTTATCATGTCATTCTCCTCACACGCTGCTCCTCATTATCATCTATAATTATCATACCTTGAAATATTCGACAATTTTTCCCATAATCCTCTATTTTTTCGTATAATACGTAATAAAATCTTCTTCCTTCCATAGCCTGAAAATAAAAAGTAGCATCGAAACCACGCAATAACCGATAATGTTCAAATGCTATTGTTGACTATCGTTTTACTGCTATAATTTCCGTTAGTTACTATGCTAGAAAAAATCAAAAGCCCGGAGAAAAATTCCCCAGGCATTTGCTTTTATTCTGCGTCATACAGATAAGACCACATTTCGTCCCTATAAAGCACAGTCCAAATCATGAAATCACTTGCGGTACATTCTTTTTTTAACTGTAGGAGCGAAATTCCACATCTTCCCCCAATCAGTATATATTATCTAGTTATTTCCTGGTAAGCGTTTTCATTTCATTTCGAAATTTGGCCCCTATAGCAATTAAATTTCCCAGGTAATTGAACTTATTTAGCGTCGGCATTTTCCTCATAATCCCACAGTTCGTTCTTATAATGCACGGACCATTTAGTAAAGTCTTGAGCTTTGCATTCTCTGATATTCTTTGTCTCTGCTGCGGGCAACCGTTGAACTCTACTCTGACGAGCGCTGTTGTCTGTCTTAATTTTTGAGTTGATTTTGTTATTATCCTACACAGGTTCCAGTTCTTTTCTCATAATCACAACGTTCCCTCGTTGTACAATCTTCACAAATCCTGCTTTTTCATAAAGCCGAGTTGGGCCGGTATAGTCAAAGGGGGCAAGCTTATCATGCAGGCGCGGATACCCTTCAACAGCGGTATAGCCATCAGTCTTTGCATCTTCGCAAACCCGCTCTAAAAGCGCGGTCGCAACACCTTTCCCACGATATTCAGGAGCAATGCAAAAACAATTGATTGCCTTTATGCGTCCGTTGCCGGTGCTGCGAATAAAATTGCTTACCTCTTCATCGAAATCAAAACGGGTATAGACCGCCTTATCATTGGCGTTGCACCAGCCGACGAGAAGCCCGTTGGCGTAAGCGACGTAGCCCTTCAGGGTCCTATCAGCAACGTATTTCTTCGCTCTGGTTTTTCACGCGCGATGCAGGGCAGCCCGACCACCGCCATTCGCTTTGACCTCCTGTGACATCTCTATGTCGTCAGTCTTTTGCATACAGAACGCAAGACAATAGCAATGGGACCATTCGAGGTGATCTGAAAATGCCCGATTTTCATGAAAGTCGAAGTAATCATCAGCCAGTTCCGGTGTGAACGGCTTAATTTCAAGGATCATAATATACATCCTTTCTTCACTTTAAATATTTTTTTCAGAAAAAACTTATCCGTCGCAGGCCGAAATACCTTGCCCTCAGATATAACCTCTATCCCGCTGCCAATGCCTGCAGCTTTTTTATCGTCGACTAAATAGTGATGCGCTTGCCCTCTTTATGTTGGTAGTAGCTACTCGTTAGTAAATCAGACCAAAGGAGGTCAGTATCTCTTTGCCGTTATTTTTCCTTACTATCGCCCTCGCATGGTTCCTAGTTGGGATAACGCAGCTGATGAGCCCATACCGTTAAAGCGTTTATCCCTTCACAGAAGCGTACTATCTTGCATCGGTTCTTAGCAAACCAAATATGTGCACATGGTAATACTTTCCCTTTAGTACATGAGCCTGTCTCCGGGTTCCCTCATGCCGAAACCCTAAGGAACGGAGTAAATTAATACTGGCTTCGTTATACTCATATACTTCTGCGTCAATTCTATGCACATCCCTGACATCAAAGAGCCAGTCGTCCAATGCACCCACTGCATCCTTGGCATAGCCCTTTCCCCTTTCCTCACCCAGGGCATAACGCAACCAAACAAATTTCCCTGTATCGTCTAGCCAGTTAACCCGGATATACCCGATAGGCCTTGTACCCCCAATAATAACCATGGCGTATAATTCATTAGGATTTCCTAGACTGCCCAGGATATCCTTTTCCTGGTTCTCGGGGGTAAAAACTACATCCCAGCCAACAGCCATCTCCCGAATCAGGGGCTCATTTTTCCATTGGGCCAATAATGGCGCATCGGTGGCCTTAACCTTGCGTAAAATCACTCCATGCCTTCACAAATTATATCGATTCCCATCAGCCTCCAGGTAGTGATTTAATCAGAGAACAATAAATTTGAACCAAGCTCTTGCGCAGAAACATGTCCTTAAACATCAATAATAGCTGGTACAAGGATAGAGGTGTAATTCATATACGATATTCTTCATAGTTGTGTATATTACCTCCTTGTTTAATTTAGAGAATACAGAAGGGTTCTTGGCCCTGGCCCAGTTACTTAAATTGCATATGGGCGTCTTTCTGGCAAACTCCATAAAAAATCCCCTCCTGATAGCAGTAAAGCATCCATGCTGTTTACTGTCTCCCAGGGGGGAATAATTTCTTTCCTTTATTGCTGCGCCTGCTTTTGCATTATCTCGGAAAATCAGGCGATTCAATACTGAATTCCCTCACTCCATTGAACCCCTGGGAAGATTCCAAAGTCAACCGGGGTAAGCTTGTCCTCCCGTCCGGCAACAACCGCTTCAGGAACTGGCGGAGAAACAGCCAGGCTTATTTCATTCCCCTGGAGTTCTGCCAGGGGCGACGTAATAATTCACGATTTCTTTGGCCAACTTAAGCAGCTGCCTTTTCACCAACTCATTGTCTGCCAAACCAACCTGTAATGAGGACTCCTGATAATCCCTTGGCTGTATTTGCAAAAAAGCAGTCTTCACTGCCCCCCAATGGGATACCCAGGACTCTACTATCTCCGGCGTAAACTCCCCAGTTTCTGAACCAACAGCATTGGCAAGAACTATGCCGACCACAAACTGTTTTGCCAGTTCCAGCCCATCCAAATAAGCTTGTCTCCGCTCCATCAAGGCAACCAGCGAAGCCGGGGGCAGTCCGCCATGCTAATAGTGTCTGTATTACTGCTGCAGACTGGCCGTTATCATTATCCAGGTAACCGTTGTTCTAATTGAATAAAGCTGATAATATTACTGTGAAATAATAAATAACTGGGGGCCTAGTCATGGAAAAGCACAGAAAAATTGATGAGAAAATCAGTGAAGGGTACAAGTTTCTTGACAGCGGGCAAACTGTAAGTGGCTGCAATACCCTGCTGGCTGCATGGGAAGATATCAAAGTATTAATGGCGGAAGATAATATCAGAGATTTAGCCGCCCTAGATGAGAAATATAAGTGGACGGAATTTATCCTAAATTATGTCCAAGATCTTGAGGAACAATTGTATAACTTGGCGCTAGATGAACCTCAATATTTCACCAAGAGGATTCGCTACTGCGAGGAATTGCTGGCATTATGCAGTGATGAGGAAGACCTACTAATCGAGAATACCCGCAGAGCGATAGCAGAATCACATTTCGCCCTGGGCAATAAGCAAGAATGCGACCGGCTTTTCGAAAAATGGCTCACTGATGATCCCACCTGGGGTTGGGGCCACATTGGCTGGTCAGATTGCTATCATTTTGGCACTAAGAATATTGCACCCGACCTTGTAAAGGCTGAACAGATAATCAGGAGCGCCCTGGAGCAACGCAACCTAAGAGACAGGGCCGATGTGATTGACCGAGCCATTGAAATATATACTGCCCTGGGAAATAATGAGCAGGCAGCGAAACTAAAAGAGGAACTGAAGATATTAACTGCGCCTCCTAAAAAAACAACCAACACTCCAATCAAAGTAACAAAGATTGGTCGCAATGAGCCCTGTCCATGCGGCAGTGGCAAAAAGTATAAAAAGTGTTGTGGTAAATAAATCCGGATAATTAACTCCGCTAGGAAATTAAGAACCAATAATAATATCTGCAGCAGCTCATGATAGGCTTAGCCCTTCATGGGCTTTTATTGAGCTATTTTACTGTTCAACACCTCAGCAATCTGGTTCCCAAAGGCAACTATTTTGAACCTTTAAACAGCTTTTTGAGAGTGCTAAATATATCAAAAGATGTCCTTTGATAAACCTTGTTATATGCATATTTTTTGGGATCCCTGACCCAACCATACCCCCGGGGCATCTTTAAGGCGGCCCGATGAACGGCCTGACGCTTAATGCTTGTCCGCGCAGATATCCTCTTCTTAAGACTTGGTGTTCGGAATCCAATCTTCATTTCAACATCCTCCTTACCGGCAAGGCTAATCTATATAAACTTGATTGAGTATGCCGAGGACTCCCCAGAAAAGGTTATGTTTAGCTCTTATAGCATATGTCAAGACTCCTAATCAAGGAGCTAGAGCCGCAGATAAAGATCTGTATCCACCCCTTTGAGGATTTCGGGCAGCTCCCAGCAAAAGGCTATGTACACCCGCTTCTGGGCCCGGGTGACCACAGTATAGATTACCTTATCCATATTGGGAACCTTTAGCTGCTGATAATCATTTAGGCCCAAGACAAAGACATAGTCAAATTCCAGGCCCTTAACCTGATGATAGGTAGTGACTGCCACCCGGGGAGAGAATTCCCAATCACTCCTGGAAGCAATGTAGCTATTTATACCTGCTTGGCCGAGGGTATTATTAATCCAATTCAAATCTCTCTTTCGATAATTTAGGATCGCCACTGAAGCCATTGGCGCCTGTTTCTTGACTTCCTTAACATAACCAACTACCTTACTGAGGGCGTCGGTACGGTTTGCGGCCTGAAAGACACATGGCTTCTCGCCTTGCTTGCCCACCTTAGCTGAGTACAAATTGTCCTCCTTGTCGGCCAATAGCTCGTTGGCAAAGAGGATGGTCTGTAGGGTGGACCGGTGACACATGGTCAACTCATAGGTGTGATTGATATTGATAGGAAACTGGTCCCAACTATCTACTCCCAAGTCAAAAATCCTTTGACTTACATCTCCCACCAGGGTCATAGAATTATTGTGCAGAGAGTTGATTAAATCTAGTTGTATTGGCATCAGGTCCTGGACCTCATCCACCACCACATGGTCGTAGTTGCCAAAAACGTTCAAATTTCCGTCTTGGGCAAGCTTCTGAATTAGCCATGCCAAGAGGTACTGATCCGAATGATCAATCCGGGTTCGCGGGACATATCGGGCCTGACCACTAGAGTCATGCCAGCTGATGTGCTCCAGGAAGGGATGGTAGGTATAAAGCAAATTGAGAATCCAAAGCCCATCAATACGTAACAGGCTCTCCCCATCCACCTTATCCATGGCTATCGCCTTGATGAGCTGGGATTTATTCTCATTATAGAAGGCATTCAGGATAGGAAGAATTTCCTTCCGGGTCTTGGTGATTTTAGTCCAGGGGTCCTCATCATAATTCGGCCAGCCAATGTTTGTTACTTGTCTAAGAATCGTATAAATCCACTCATCTATGCTAAAGACTTGGACCTGAGGGATATTTAGTTCAACCAGCATATTGCTTAAATACTTTTTTAAGGCCACATTGTAACAAAATACAGCGATGGCTTGCTGACGAAATTCCTCAGGATACTCACTGGTCAGGTAGACAATTCGGTGGAAGGCAATGTTGGTCTTGCCAGAACCGGCAGCTCCCTTGACTAGAGTAACCCCCTGATAAGGGGCCCGCATGACGCTATCCTGCTCTTCCCTCATTTTAGTGATAATTTCTCCCAGGACATATTTCTTGGCCTCAGAAGTTTCGGCAATCTCAGTCACCAGGGTGTCCAAGCTTGCCTTGCTTACAGGGAGATCCCTAGATTGTTTTTGAGGGAAGACGACCTTGTTGCCGTCATAGGCAAAAGCGGTGTCTATATCGGTGTACTCCAGACGCTTTAGGGTGCTTTTCTGGATGTCCAAAACCTGCTTTTCCCGGATACGGTGGGCAATACCGTTAACCTTGCCAACTTGTCCGACTTCCTTGTACCTTAGGACAGCTATGGGTGAGGTATATTTGACCACGTTGTTGTCGGGGTCCGAAAGGTATTTAGAAATATAGATTGCCTCATCGGAGACGAGCTTGCTGAAATAGGGGCTGGACTGCCCAGCGCCCATGCCCTGAATTCGCGTACCAAGGCGAGCCTCATCTTCGAGCAGAAAGGCCAGATCAGATAACATGAATTGCCGATCTTGGCTGTCGGCATACCTGACGTCCTCCCGAATTTTCATTATCCTCTTTTGCAGATCTTCGTGGGCCATTGAAAGATTACTGATAACCATCTTAATTCTGTTGATGGTTTCTTCCACAGCTTTTTGGGCTTGTTGCCATATTCTAAGATGGGTCATACATCCTACCTCCTTAAGTGCTGACAAATAAATAATAACACGTTCTAATGACAGGCTCTGAACCAGTTGCGTCATCCATGAAGGTAACTAAATAGAACTGTTTCAGTGCCATCCTTCCCCACAGGCAAAGGGACATACTTTATATTCGAATGTCACTAACCCTGCTGTGAATGACTTTTAAGCGACTACCACAGCAGGGCAGGGGTTCTGCTCCCCGCTCTAACAAAAAACACCCGTTTCAGGGTTTTCTACTGGCTGATCTATTCCCGGGTTGTCGAACACACAAAAGTAAGACAAAATTCTTATGAGGCATCGAGAAAGAAAATCCCCCTCCCACACATCTGGCTTGAAGAATGAGCTATAACAGTGGTAGACTCGTAAAACTTCTAGATGCCCTTAATCAGTCCCGCAAACCCAACTAAAAATCTATGCTTAACTGTTCTCCCGTCTTTACCAGAGCGGATTTAGCAATATACCTAGCCGGCTTGGAAATCTTAGCGATTTTATCTATCTCGACCCCCCTGGCCAGCCAATCTTCAGCCTGTCCCTGGCGAATATTCAACATTTCTGCAACTTCCTTTACTCCTCGAGGGATTTGCAGGCATTTTTCAAGGATTGGATATACCACCTCATACACATCAGAACTTTCATTGACCTGCTCAACCTGTAAGGATTTTGGAGAAGCAAAAAGCTGTCGCAAATCCTTCTCCAAGTCTACAGAAACTATAGGATACGCGCCTTTCTCCATCAAAGCCCGGTGAGCTACCTTGGGCATATCATTGCAGACAAAAACCGGGGTCCATCCTGCCTTAAGATTTTCCACAGCACCAGCCCAGGTTCCACCTTCATTCAGCCCGGAAGATACCACAACTGCATAGTTAGCTAAACCGTAAATGTATTTGTTCCTATTCATGGCAGCCGGTACCGTGAAACGGCTGTAAGGATTATCTGCAGTGAGCAATAGGAGATTGCCCTGAGCAACAGCTTCTCTGTAATCCTTCAGCTTAATATTGTTAATGAATCCACCGGCAGAGATAGAAACTACCTTACCGCCAGCTTTGAAGGCAGCACTCTCGGCGTTATTATCTACCCCTCTGGCTCCTCCGGAGATAACCGCATAACCACACTTAGCGCACCGCTCAGCCAAACGTGCAGTAAACTTAAGTTCACGTTGATCGGCAGTGCGGGAGCCCACTATAGCTATAACATCATAATTAAATAATGACTTGTCTCCAGCCCCAAACAGGATTAGCGGGGATTTATGTTTTAGAACATCCTTCAACCGGGGTGGATAATTTTCTTCAACCCGGGTTGTGACCCAGACCCCTATCTGCTCGAGCTTCTCCAGCTCCATTCCCAGCTGTCCGCCATAAGCCAACAGCCCCTTAATTTTGGTGGCCATCATCCCGTCCACCTTTAAATGTTCAATCCAATCATCTGGATCACTCTGAAAGAAACCCCTAGGACTTTTCAACGGCGACTTGACCAAGGCAAGACTAATATCCCGCCACTCTCCGGGAGTGAGGGGTTTCAAATCGCGTCGGTTAGCTAAAGCAAGATTCGAACACAGTAGTAGAATTGCCATGCTGTCTTTGGAAATCATCATTCATCACCTCTTTGTGAAGTAGAAGCCAATGCCACTGGAAAAACGGGACCACTGCCATGTTGTCTAAGCAAGAAGCCGCATACCGTAAAGGTTCATTTGGAATCAACCATATCATCCAAGAGCAACACCGCCCCGGAGGGGCATACGTCAATTATCGAATAGGCCCGCAAAGCATTCCCAGCCTGGCTGTGGCTGTTGTGCATATTTTTTTGAGGCAAAGCAGCCACCTCCCGTCTCAATACCTTTTTATAGGGAAGGCCCAACTTAGCCGCAACTCTTTGAGCAAATGAATCAACCAATTCAGGGTGGCGTACTGAGGGAACACAGGTTACCCACTCGGGGAAAGGGTTCGGCTGCAACCCGTTAATTACTACTTCGACAATTGCATCAGCTAAATCCTCCCTAAAGCCATCGCTGGAGTATTTGTCGTGACGTACAAGCGAACCCCATCCTGCGTCTCCGTAAATAGATAAAATCTTGCCGTCCATATTTTGATGGGTCTCAGGGATTCTTCCTCTGCAACCTTCCACTCCTCCAACAGGCCACTGTTTACGTGGGGATAAATCCAAGTATGTCCGACGTAAATAGCTGGAAGCCTCAATTACTAGTTCTTGGGACACTTCCGTATCATATGGAGGTATACCCAAACAATTTGCACATTTACCGCAGACAGTTGCTAATGGATCATCAAGTTTTTGGGACACAAATTGCATTAGACATTCATCTGTTGACACAAACTCATTCATATCCGCTAGTTTCTGCCACCGCAAATCTGTAATGCGCTGGGTTCTGTCAGAATCAAAATGCCTAGGATTAGCAGTCCGGAAATATTTACGATCCTTAAAAATCAGCCCTTCTACCTCCAATAGTTTCAAACATTGCGTAGCAACCTTGTATGATACATTGACCAAACGGGTAATATCATATAATCCTGCTCCATCAGATTGTTCTATAACGTCAAGCACCTTTTCTTGCACACGGGGATTAGGGAAAGCTGAAGTGATAAAATACTCATTGATATCATCGTCTTCATTACCACATAACAATATCACCGCTGCATTCTCCAGGTTCCGGCCGGCACGACCAATCTGCTGATAATACGCCACTGGGGAGCCAGGTTTTTGATAATGAATGACAAACCCGATATCAGGCTTATCAAAGCCCATCCCTAGGGCAATAGTTGCAACCAGGGCCTTAACCTTATTGTCAAGTAGCAGCTGCTCAAACTCAACTCTCTCGCTAGCAGACAAATCAGCATGATATTCTTGCACTTCATATCCTTTACCTTGAAGCCATTTTGTCACCCGCCGGCAGTCATTGACAGTAAGGCAGTAGATAATTCCTGTACCTGGAAGTTCAGAAAGATGCTTCCCCAACCAAGCAAGCCGCTGTGACTGCTCGTCCAAGTGAATAACCTGAATTTGCAATGACTCTCTAGACAACCGTCCACGTAAAACTTCCAAATCCACCCCCAGCTGAGCCCGGATATCTTCCACCACTCTGTTATTGGCCGTTGCAGTAGTTGCCAGGACAGGAACATTGGGAGGCAATGAGTTTAATAACCCAACTATCCTACGATAATCGGGGCGAAAGTCATGTCCCCAATCTGAGATGCAATGAGCTTCATCCACTACAAACAGTCCAATACCTTGAGTTAAACTGGTAAGAACCTCAGTTCTAAACCACGTATTTGCCAAACGTTCCGGGGATACCAGCAGAATATCACAATGGTCATCGCGGATCTGAAGTAACAATTCCGGCCATTCGTCTTCATTTGAGCTATTAATGGACACAGCTCGAACACCAATCCTCGCAGCCATTTCAATCTGATTGCGCATCAAAGACAGTAGTGGGCTAATAAGTATGGCAGGACCTGCGCCCTGGTCCCGCAGCAACTTGGTGGCTAAAAAGTACACAATACTCTTTCTCCAACCCGTTCTCTGGACAAGCAATGTACGCTTTCGCTGCAATACATTACTTATAGCTTCCCACTGTCCCTCCCGAAATTGAGCGCCTGGCCCCAACATAGATCTCAATAATCCGTAGGCTCTTTCTTGCATTTTATCATCTCCATAAAAATATTGGAGATTAGATGAGGGAACATATGTTTCCCTTATTATATCTATATTTTCAAGCAGAATCAAACACCAGGTAATCCAGCTATACGAGATATCTTATCTGTTTAGTCTAACGGCTTGCCAAATGCCAAAATGATATCCTCTCCGGATAAATTAGCAATTGGCTTTCCCATGGCCTGACTTATTTTTTCTAATAAGGCCTTTGCACGATTAATGAAGTAAGCATCGAAATCATCTGCTCTCAAGCTGCCTACATCTATTAGGTGGGTCGCGACGTACCGATCTAGTTGTTCCTCAGAGACATGCCCATCTTTCTCAATCTTCTTCAAGTAGACACTTGGGGCACTGCCCCCAATAATTCTATTGGTCCTGGCAAATAGAGTTTTATTAATTATCGAGTTCCACTTAGTCCTGGGAATTTTTCACTTTCACAATACGCCCGGGGAAATATATGATGAATGTCGGTACTTTCGTCCAGAAATACTGTGAAATCCATGGCACTGCCACTAATGAAGTCTAGGCAACCCGTTTTAAGAATCAATGCCATTATTCCCTTGTATGCAGCACTAAGTCTTGTCTGTAACGATAGCAGGCGAGTTGGTTGGAAGTAAGCGCTTTTTAATGTATCAGGTTCTTCTCCTCCAGCAATCCACTCCATCATACCAGTAACATCATTGGCATACCTAGTTTCATTAGCTCCACCATACATTTCACCAAAAACTCCGCACCAGTACCAGCGGGAGAGTTTGTACTTAACGGAAGCATCATGAGCCTTGCTTCCCAGGATAGCAAACATAACTGATAGTGGAATTAGCTGGGTGCTATAGGGCAGGTCCCTTGCTGAAAAAATCCGCTGTTCTTTTAAAAAGCTCGCTGCTTGAATAAATCCATTGGTGAGCTTCTCTTTATAATCTTTATACTCTTGAAGAGACAGACGCAAGACGTCCTTTTTCTTACAGCTAACTGCCTCTCCACCATTCACCTTTATGTAATACCTTGAAAGCAAAGTAGATGCGATTAGGAAATCAGTGGATGAGACAACTGAAAGAACCGCTGAATCTAAATTGGAAGCGGATAGGGCTGATTCCTTAACAAGACGTCCCTGCCTTTCTTCCCAGTCCTTTCTTAGCTGAAAGTTATCTGCTGCAAATGTAGCTGTCATTAACTCAAAAACGGTAAGGGAAACTCCACCCGTGTTAACATTTTCGAAGACTTGGCATACAGCCTCTTTAGGAGTGTTTTTGCTTAAAGTTATAACCGGTACCTGATAGCTTTGAATTGGCACGAGAATATCGGCGTGGAAATTAGCATAACGATCTAGCACCGCAGGAGAAGAGTTGTGGTACTTCTGATATTCATTCTGCCATTTAGTACACTCAATTAAATCGAAAATAATATTTAAGGGAAACAAGTGATTTACAAATTCTTTCTCACGGGTACTGACATCGAGATCAATATCCCGCCCAAAGTTAGGTTTAATCATTCTATCTTCGGGCACAGAAATAACTGCATCGACACGATCAATAGTGCTGTCAAGGCTTTTTACTATATCCATATAATAAAAGCGCTTAATATCTTTGTTCTTATCAGTGCGAGTAGGCACTACCTCCCTGGAAAACAGGGCGCAAAAAGTAGATGTAAGCCTTTGCTGTCCATCCAAGACTAGTATCGGGGCACAACTCGCAGTTGCTCCTGTAAAGGAACGATATTTGAACCGAACTGAGTCCCCGCCGTACTCTAGGAACATCAGGGCGCCCACAGGGAATGAGTTGGAAATGCTGGCGATGAGCCCGATGATCCGCTCATTGTCCCATACCCATCCCCGTTAAAAGTCAGGCAGTTGAATCTCTCCGTTGTCAATTTGCCTAAGAATATCAGAAATTGATATGTCATTTGATTTAAGCGTACTGGCCATTACCTTTCCCCCTTGTTCTTATAATTAAGACAATCTTAATGGGCATTCAGAGCGACGAATGCGATCTAATCCAGCTATCGAAGAGTAACCCCACCAGGTCAAAATATCACTTAATTCTACTTCAGTCTGACTTGAGCATGGACCAATAATAATTTCAGCTATAATCTGTTCAAGAATATCAGAGGGAATATCCATCTCGAAATAACCTTTAATTCTGTCTCCCTTCGCTTCATACATTACCCTACCAGAACAACAGGCAATTTTTTCTGGTCCAGGCACTGATAATATTCTGACTTCCTTTTCTGAAGCAAAGGAAGGGTGTTTAAAAGCTGATGCCGTCGCATGTAGATTATTAATCCAACCATCTAAATCGCTAAACCCTTCTAGATGCCCTGATGTCAGGTATTCTTGTAATATCCTCAAATGTTCATGTTTCTGTATGTCTTTATTGTAAAACACTGATTGAAGATAACAATATCCATAATTGTTTTTAAGAAAATGCTCTAGCCGCCTACGAGAAAAACCGATGGATATGCCTTGCCCCTTATGCGCATAGCGATCCCACTGAGCAACATCATCCCGTATTTCGGACAAACAGAATGCATATGCTTTATCTGTTAATACCTGTCCTCGTGCCTTTTTCATTAACTCTTTTGCTCTCCTCTTGAGACTATGTTCTGCTAACTGATTTATAATTTCGCTCTCCAACATATCCATGAAATAAACGGTTTCTTTGCAATCATTCATGGATTGGAGATCTCCTAAACGGAGAGTTTTATTTCGCAAGATCTTCTCGAGGGCAAAAAAACTTGTGTAATGATAGAGCATTTCGGAATTACCTACCTCGTTCATTACAACGTCCTCATGATATTCAGCAGGGTTTGGTAGCTATCGACTTCATGATATTTCACTTTGCTTGTAGATAGCTCATTAAATAGTTTCTTTGCACAAGAAATCTTTGCTCGCTCAATGGGCATAATATTCATACTATCCATGGTGCCTTTAGTTTCGGCGATGAAGAAAATGTGTTTCACCGTCCCACGTTTGAAGGCAATTGCCCAGTCAGGGGTATAGTGCCCAACGGGGGTCGGGATGTAGAACCCTTTGGGGCCGCTCGGCAGCTTGGCATAAACGCTAACCTCATCGGCCTTTTCCAAATCTTTGGCAAAACGCCGCTCTACACTATCCTCAGAAGTGCCATCGGTAAAAACATAATCCTGTACATGTTTTTTGGCAGGAAGAGCTTTCTCATATCCCTGTGAGTTCTTTCTTGCAGTAAAGATACTATTGTCGTATTTACCTTCAATCGGATTATATGAGATGTGCTCCACAATCATCGTTGCCCTCTGCTCCTTAATAAGTGAGATTACCTTAGATATAAATTCCTCGGGGTTATCACGGAAGAGATAGAGTTTCTCGAGGGAGATTCCTTTCAGAATTGAGGCAACAGTCCTCCGGGTCAGTAATGTCCCCCCTGCTATTTTGCCGATTAGATCATAGGGAACATTACTGACTTCTGAGTAATCTAGTGTCTGTGTCCGAGTTTGAGTGGCACCAAATGCCTCACCGCGCTCCAAGACATTTTCATCCATACTGGTTACCTGTTTACCCTTTGTTAAGACATACTGAAGCTTAGTCACATATAGATTGGCATTTATTGCAGCAATGACGTTGTGAATCAACTCATCAGAATCAAATTCGACAGTGTAGGCATACTTGCGATTGATACAGCTCCACAGTTCCTTAAACTCCTGCTTATAGAAGTTGTCGTTGAGGGGGTTCTCCCGCACTTTAGTCTTGTTGCCGTTGTCAATCATACTGTCCAAGACGCTTTCGTCAAATATTCCCTGTACAAGCATATGAATCCCCACTGAAAGCTTAGATAATTCAGCAGGCAACTCAGCCAGTTGATCACTTACTGAGGCAACACGATACTCCTCGGTAACATTATCATCATCATCGATATAACCGTTCCTGATCAAATAACGATGAATCTTATCCGCTTCTTGGCATGTAATCTTGTGTGGCTCTCCGCCAATCGTCACCGTCTTACCCTCAAAATAGGATACTGTTGCCTTGCTGGGACGGTCATAAAGCACTTCCCTAATCTCTTTCTGTAAATCGTTAACGAAGTTATAATAGCTTTCACTGGCGATGACAGTAAGCATATTGATTTCGTGAACATTTTTTTCACCGCATACTTCATCATCCTGACGATCACCCAACTTATTAACACACAGACGCAAACCGCGGCCTACTTCCTGACGCTTTGCGATAACGTTATCAGAACGCTTCAGGGTGCAAATCTGAAACACGTTTGGATTGTCCCAACCTTCCCGCAGGGCAGAGTGAGAAAAGATAAAGCGCGTTGGCTCTTCGAAGGAAAGTAGCCGTTCTTTGTTCTTCAAGATCAAATCATAGGCCGAAATATCATCAGAAAATTCACTGCCACGCTTGACGGCGCTGTTCACCGCGCGGCCAATTTTATCAATACTAAAATAACCCCGATGAGTTTCTTGAACCGAAATGCGGCGTAAATATTCCTGATAAGGGGTATCAAAAAGAGTAAGGCGCTCATTAAGAATATCGGTATACTCTTGCTCAAAGATTTTTCCGTATTCGCCCAACAATTCATTGCCGCTATCATCATACTGCCTATACTTTGCTACCTCGTCGATAAAAAATAGAGAAAGGCATTTTATACCCATTGCATATAGCTTCTCTTCCTTATCAAAATGGGAAACTATCGTTTCCCGAATCTGAATGCGACGCGTATCAGATTCAGATATATCGCCGACTACATCGCCCTTGAATAGAGTTTTGCCATTGGTGAAGGTCAAGCAACTACGATAAGGGTCAACATCAGCGATAACATACCCCTTATACTGCTCAAGGTTATTGGATCTCACATAGAGACTATCACCGGCACCTAGGATATGGGTCTTACGTTTAATTCTACCGCTATTAATTACATCCAACTCAAGCCGAGCCATAGGCGGCTTTTTGCTGTTAAGCACTATTCCCTCAAGATAAAGGTATCTGTCGGTCCCCCTCAAATTCTTGACTTCAAAGCCCTTGACTTCAATTTTCTTGACTAAGCGGCGGTTGAAAGCATCCAAGGCGTCCAGTACATACACGAGGTTATGCTGTTTCCTGTGGGTCGCCGAATAATTAATAGAGAACAAGGGATTAAAGTTGTTCTTTAACGCGTTCTGGGTCGCCGCTCCTCCCATTTTTTGGGGCTCATCAAGGATGAGAATAGGACGGTTTGCCTTAATAACATCAATTGGACGGCGAGAACCGAACTCATCTCTTTTATCATAAATTATCCTCGCTGCCTTGCTTCGCCCACCCTCTTTTAGCGATGTCGCAAAGGCCTGGGTATTGATAATCATTACATTGACGCCATGGCTACTGGAAAATTCGTCAAGCTGATGAAGGTTTGAGGAATTGTAGACAAAGAACCGTGCCTTTTTGCTGTAATGCTGCATGAAGTGATCCTGTGTTAGCTCAAAACTCTGTTTTACGCCTTCTCGGATGGCGATACTTGGCACCACGACGATAAACTTACTCCAACCATACCGTTGATTCAGCTCGAACATTGTCTTAATATACACATAGGTTTTGCCAGTGCCCGTCTCCATTTCCACATCAAGGGAAACCCTTCCCAGCTCTTTTATTAGGGATGAAGACAGTATAATATTGTTTCGTTCCTGTAGCTTATGGATATTAGCTAGGAGTTGCTCGTCCCCTAATTCAATGGGGACATTCTTGTAGCCAGTAATTTCATCGGCTACTTCCATGCTATTATCATCATAACGAAATACTTTACTGACTACCCCACTGCCGAGATCCCGGAGGTAGGTTTCAGGCCTACGATTAAGTTGACCGTTAAAAACTTGAACAATGCTTTCAACAGCTTCAGTCTGGAACTCCTGAATTTTAAATTTAAACTTCATCTACAGCACCCTCCTGACCGTTGAGGGGCTAAATGTGGCAAATATCTGTTCGAAGTTTACCGCAACGCTATCTGTAGCAAAACTACTATCACGGAACACAGCATAATAGGGCTTAAGCTGGGCAATTTCCTTAATAACATCATCGCTAATATCGCTTTCAAAGCAAGCGATGAGATAATTGTCATCTATAAAAAATACTATCTTACCACCAATGTCACGCTGCTCAATTTTACTGGACAACGGAACTCCCAAATCTAACATGACCTGGAATAGTAGATCCTCAGGTGTCCTGTCCTCTTTGATATTGTCGGCTAGCTGGTCAAACAGTGAATGATCATATTTGTCAGGTGTGTAATACACATCTTTCATGTTAGAGCTGTCCAACTTGAGAACGCGAAAACCAGTATCAAGGTCAGCCTTTGCCAGTGGAATTTCCTCTTTAACCTTCTTGCCTGCACGGCGAATACGCTCTTTTCCTATTTCAGTAATAGCATGAGGTTTACCTATAGAATTAAGGAAATCTAGTGAAACCTGAATCTGCGCCTTCGTCTTACCCGAAGATTTTAAAAGGTTAGCATCCAAATTCTCCGCCAATTGCACAAGAATGAATCGCAAATTTGATTGACGTTCAGCATTTAACTGAATGACAGCATGTGCAGTTGTAGCAGAACCTGAAAAGAAGTCGAGTACAATATCTTTTTCTTTTGCACCTGAGATTTGTATAAGTCCCCTAATAAGTTCCACCGGCTTTGGATTGCTAAAAACGTTTTTTACTCCAAATAAATCAGTTAAACAGTCATTGGCGCCCTGATTATGTCCAAACTGGGTGCTTTCCCACCAATTCGTAGCACACTGACCTTCCTCTTCACGTTCAGACTTAAAGTATTTTTTTCGTGGCATGCCATCCCCACCACGAGGAAAAATAATCCTATTATCCATTAATAGGTTCATATATGTTGCCTCTTCCCCCATCCACTCTTCATCAAGTACAACACCACTGGGTGTCGTGATAGTATAGCGACTTCCAGATTGGTCGGAGCCGACTTTCCACGGTTTTGATGCCCAATCGCCACGCAGGTCATTATCGGGGTTAGAAAACTCCCCTGTCAAATCAATTTTACCGACACCGGACGCACGGAGTAGCCCACTGTTCTTAGCATACGCTAGGATGTGTTCGGTTACCAACCCAATCATCTTTGTTTTGTCGTTCGGTTGATTATGCCTCCGACGCCAGTGAATGTGTCCCTCAAAGTTCAATTCACCAAACACATCGTTGCATACCTTCTTTAAATTCTCTACTTCATTATCATCTATGCTTATAAAAATTACTCCATCATCCTTAAGCAGATCCCGAGCTAATCGCAAGCGGGGGAGCATCATGTTTAGCCAGTCTGTATGAAAACGACCATTGCTATTAAGGTTCGGGGTGAGACGATTGCCTTGCTCATCAAATTGCCCGTCGCGATGCAGGAACTCCTCTGAATCCTCGGCAAAATCATCCTCGTAAATGAAATCTTTCCCCGTATTGTATGGTGGATCGATATATATCATTTTTAAACGGTTCAGGTAGGTTTCGCGCAGTAATTTCAACGCATCAAGGTTATCGCCCTCTATATAAAGGTTCTCAGTGTTTTCAAAGTCCTCACTTTCCTCACGGCAAGGGCGCAAAGTTGCGGAAATAGGCGCGTTAGCCAATAGCACCGACTTTTTCTTGTCAGGCCAGGTAAATTGATAGCGTTCCTCGGGGCCCTCCACCACAGCTGCAGATATTTCTTGTCGGATTACATCCGCATCAATAGCCCGTACAACCTCGCCATCAACAATGGTTTCAGTCACTGCATTAGGAAATAACTCGGCAAGCTTTTCAAAGTTCTCCCTAGCCTTGTCAGGGGCATGCAACTTCAATTTATCCATAGTAGTACCTCCTTAAACGAATAATCATTGTTGGCGATTCCGTATACTTGGATTATGAATCAAAACGCCGTCTTACATTAGACATTGAATCTTTCAAATAGTGCGACCCACTTCTCTATGTACTTTTCAGGTACCTCTTTTTCTATTTTCAACAGTTGCTGTTTAACACTTTTTGCTAACGTAACCTTCCACCCTTTTTCCAGAAAAATTCTGTGATGTTCCGCAAAGATTTCAATCTGCGGTACTATCGGTTTGGTAGAATCGTATACATCTAGGAAAGACTCATCTTCAACATCACGAAAAAGGTTACTAAGCTGCCTTTCCATTAAATCTACAGGGATCAAGTCCTCAATTTCACTATTATCAAACCCTACATAATCGTTGATATCAAGAATTTTTTCTTCTGAAGCAGAGTATAATCCCGATAGCAATTTTGCCTTAGTATCTTTGCCATTTTGATCGGAGTCAAGAATGAGTAAAGGTAAATCGCCTTCTCTTCCAGCAACGATACCAACAATTCCCCGGACACCCTTTAGCCCTCCACCTCCAAATGGCATAAAAACCAGTTCCCCGTTCGGGGTAAACCTCTGATTTTTTATCAGATGGAGCTTAATAGCATTCAGATAAAACTGGTCTGAGGGGCCCTCAACGATAACCGGCTGACACCCGTGCAATAAAATATCAGAAACACTTAATCCTAGTGCGGCATGAACTGCATAAATTGATTTCTCATTTAGTCTGTCATCAGCCGCACGTAAATCGCTTGATGCTACAGTATAACCATTTTCATCTGAATAAACGACCTTTACCCTATCAATATTGGTAGTATTAACAAGGAATGGAGAATGGGTCGTATGAATGATTTGGTTGGTCTCAGACAAATTATCGAAGAAGTCAACAAGATCTTTTTGCGACATTGGGTGTAAAGCCAAACCTGCTTCATCAAGTAGTAGAATTGCACCTTTGTGTGCCTCTTGGCTTTCTACTAGAAAAACCAAGAAAAAACTTAGGAACCACTGTAAACCTGTACTACGCTTTTCCAATTGAATTTCTTCGGGACGCTTGTCATCAGAAACCCATATCCTGAAGATGTCACCGTCCGCTTGCAAACGAAATTTATAGTTGCCCTGTTTCCACCAGTCAGCGAATTCCCGTGTGAGCTTTGTTGATGCGGAATGGAGCAACGTTGCCCGCTCTTCTTTTTTAATTGTTGCCTGTTTAATCTCTTCCTCAGTGGGTTCTTTTTTCTTCTCTATTCCGCGTTGGTCGAGAACAAGTTGCGCAGGATCTTTTCCAAGTTCAAGAACCTCCTGCGGATCTAAATTAACATAATCAAATAGCACCCGCATGGTTCGCACCTTCGCTTCATTATCAAACCCCGGCACCTTTTCGCCCCGTAGGAGTCTAACAACATTGGGTAAATAAATTTGTGCATCAAGATTCCCGTAGTTAGAGTAATACACGAACGATGGCATCTCCTCAAGAATTAATTGTTGTATCTTCGTATCGTTCGACGGATCTTCGAGATAAAATGGTTGAAACTCTTCTCTAAGTGCACCTAACAATTCATTTAGCTGGGGATATAATTCAGACTTGGTTGACCATTTAATTCCTCTTGGCACCATTGATTTAATGGCGGTAGCGTCGGCATTTATAAGGGTTTTTTTATTAGAAATGTATCCTAAGACACTGTCACAAAAGGCTAACAAAGTTTTTTTTGCTCCTGTCTCACCTTTCGTCACTTCATTAAGCCTACTTATCGTTTCTTTAGCAGATAATACAATACTCTTAACCAGTTCAGAGATAATTGTGTCTACTTTGGAGTAGTTTGGAAAGGTGATTAGGTGTTTCCCGTCGTACCTACGTGTAATCTGGACACTAGATATTGCTTCCGTCTCACATTCGCTGAATTCGACAATCCTTTCTTTTAGTGGAGCATCTAACTCAAAAACTGCTGTAATGAATTCTTTTTGCTCAGGAATGCCCCTCCATGATGAATATTCCTTTGCTGGCATGTCATGAAGTAAATTAATTTTCCCTTCCCTAGCCGGATTGAGCTTCCAGAGCGCTAAAATAATATTGGATTTACCAGATTCATTGATACCGACGAGTGATGTAACTTTGTCGCAATCAATCCAACCGCTGTCCATAATTGACCGGAAGTTTTTAACCCGAAACCTTTTTAGTGTCATCATGATTTCATTCCCCCTTAATAAGTGAGGACAACTCACTTTTCAGCCTTTTTACTTGTTGCACCATCTCAAGCTTTCTGCGGGGCTGCTTCTCACTTCGCGCCCGCCGCTCCAGCCTTTCAATCTGTCGTCTGAGTTTCTCCCGCTCTTCATCAATCGCCAACTGCTCCTCCAGAGTATTGCCCTTTTCCATTTCCACGTTTCCTACTTGAATAATTATGTTCTCCCACACAGCATCCAGATTCAGGCCAATCAGTTTAATTTTCAGTTCCTTGACGGGGACCCATTTAGCCTGTAATAGTTTGGTGCAAAACACCGCTAGCCTAGCTTTACCCTCATATTCCAGGGCAAATAGCATGCTCTGATTTATTAACTTCGATAGTAAAACGATGTTCTTCTCGTCATAGTCCTGGGTGCGCAAGCTAACTAGAATGACATAGAATGCAGTAACGTTTTCCCCAGCTTCTATGTTCACCGTTGCCGGTGAAATTTCCCCGATGATGGTCAGCTTGCGGATATCTGCATCGAATCTCACCCTGTCCGCAGTGTTCAGCCGGAATTTACTATAGATGCTTTTCTTAGGAAGCTGTCTATTTAACTCCGTCGATTGTGGCAATCCAAACATGCCCTCACCTCACTATCGTATGACAAGGAAACATATTAGCTCGAAATCGTCCAGTCCGCTGATCTTGTTAGAGAGGAAACTGACAGCATCACCCTTCAGGAAGCTGTCTAGCTCGCCTTGGTCCTTTACTGTAATAATGGATAATATGGCTTCTCCTAGAAGAGCCGAGTACTTGTGCATATCCTTACCGTCCTTCGTTTCTTTATTAAAGGCACGACAGAGTTCAGTGTCGGGTGTGGTTTTCCCCTTACAGAGCAAGCGCATGGTATCCAGCATTTCCTTAGGTGACAGGTGGTCACATATCACTTGGCCATCATTACAGACATACACAATATAGAAGGGGTGGAGGCGGTTCTGGTCATTGATGTTTATGCCTCCGTTAATGTTTTTCAGCACGAAGATAACTCCCTGCTGGACACCGTTTGCTGCTGGAACCACGGCGTGGAGCCCGTAGGGGGTCTTGTCCATATCTCCGTGTTTCTTAATATAATCCAACAAGTCCAAGCGGAACTCGTTCAGGCCTAAATCCATTATAGAGATACCACTGGACATTTCCTCTATATCTACGACCTCTTCCTGCAGACGTTTAAGTTGGGCCTTACGGTATTCCAAATCCCCCTTTTCCTCAGCGTTGAGCAGGTCGTCATCGCCGGTAGAGGCGAGTACGGAAATCTTCATCCGCGTTTCCACCCGCGCCTTAAGGTTGATATACTCATCAAGCGTTAAGTCCGGCCAAAAATTGACAAGCTGGATAACAGCATTCTTACTGCCTATACGGTCAATACGCCCGAAGCGTTGAATTATCCGCACCGGGTTCCAGTGGATATCATAATTAACACAGTAATCACAGTCCTGCAGGTTCTGACCTTCGGAAATACAATCTGTGCCTATTAATATATCAATCTCTGCGGAGTTGTCCGGCATGAGGAGATGCTTGTCCTTGGAAATTGGAGAGAAGCATGTCAGCACATTGTTTAATGTCCCCCTAAGATTTGGGATAGTGCTTCTGCCCTCGACATCACCGGTTACCATTGCGGTATCTAACCCATACCTACTTATTATGTAACTACTCACATTCTGGTATAGATATTCAACTGTATCAGAAAAGGCGGAGAAGATGAGTACCTTTTTGTTACCTGGGTTAATGGGGTTCTCGATTTTCTCCGATAGCAGTTGTAGCAGTTCCTGCAGCTTTATATCGTGTTCCGGTGTAATATCTGCAATCATCAGGGTCAGTAACTCTAAGGTATCAACGTCTTTCCTCAGCTCATTTCGCCAGCTTATATAATCCATATCGGCAAGGTCTACCTTAATCTTGCCACCTACGGTCAGGGTATCGGTATTGCGATCATCATCATCAAAATCCTTCTCGGGATCGATGGCAAGGGCTTCAATTGTGGTACTGCCTTCTTGCTCAAAGCTGTCAATATCTGCGATAGTCTTCTCCATCAGTTCCTTAATGCGCTCTAAGGTCAGTCGAAATGAATAGACTGAGCTCTCCAGCCGCTTAAGGAGGTTGATGCTCATCAGCCGGCGAATGCCTTTTTCCCTTCCAACGCGATTAATATTGGAGGAGGAATCGACGTACTTTTCCACTTTACTGTCAAGCAAAAAAGCCGTGGGGATGTAAACGGCTAGATTGAGGTTCATCAACTCGGTGTAAATCTCGTTGTAATTAATTGCATTGCTCAGGTCAGTCAAATGAGGGCGTTTGGAAATCGGTTTCAGCCTCTCGGGGAAGCGGCCTATTTCTTCCATCTTGTAATACTTCTCAATGTGGTTCCTGGAGCGGGCAATGGTTACGCTGTCCAGAACTTCAAAGAAATCGAAATCCAACATCCTGAGCAAGCTAGTTGTTGTACGTTCCTCCTGGGGCAGGCGGCTCCAATGATTGAATACCCGTTGTGCGTTGCGAAAAATTTCATCAATAGAGCGTGAGGTATCCAGCTTATCATTAATGAGCTTGGGGTTACCTTCGTAGGCAAGCTGCAACTGGTTACGCAGGTCAGTAAATCTATTATTCACCGGTGTAGCCGACAACATTAGTACCTTTGTCTTGACACCAGGGCGGATTACGCGATTCATTAGGCGAAGGTAGCGATTTTCCCGGTCATCATCTCCATAGATTTCGCCACCATTGCGAAAGTTGTGGGACTCATCAATAACTATGAGGTCGTAGTTTTCCCAGTTCAGCTTTTCTAAGTCCAGACCATTGGAATAACCACGATACCGGGAAAGATCAGTATGGTAGAGTACATCATATCGCAAGCGATCCTCCGCCAGCGGATTATTCTTATAATTGCTTCTAAAAGTATCCCAGTTATCGGATAGTTTTTTGGGACAGAGTACCAAAACCAAACGGTTCCTGTTCTCATAGTATTTGATAACGGCCAGTGCTGAAAATGTCTTGCCCAGACCAACGCTATCGGCGAGAATACAACCATTGTATTTTTCCAGCTTGTTAATGATAGCAAGGGCTGCATCCTTCTGAAAGCTGTAGAGCATACTCCATATTTTGCTACTCTTGAAGCCAGTCGCTTCGTTGGGCAGAATATCTTCTGATATGTCCTCCAAGAACTCGTTAAAAATGTTGTACAGGGTGAAGAAGTAGAGGAAATCTGCCGGGTTTTCGCTATAGGCAGCAGTGATGCTGTCAATGACCTCTTCAGTCACCTCTTGTAGCAGTTTTTTATCCTGCCAGACCTGCTCAAAGCTCTCAATAAACTGAGTGCTTTCTGAGTGAGCCATTTTTATGACCGATTGGGTGATGTGGTTGCCCCGTTCACATCCCAGGTCTGTGGTAGTAAATTCATGTATGGGAGTGTAGGAGTATCCTGAACCGCCGTAATCTACATCAATAAGGGAATCCATCGACCTGCCTGTGGTATTTGACCTGAAGCTGACTTTATGTCGTATCCATTCCGTACATTCCCGAGCTATAGCCTTTTGCGTTAATTCGTTGCGTAGCTTAACCTCAAATTCGGTTCCGTAAAGACTACGCTCACGGTTAAGGCGAGGGATATAGAACTCCCGCTTTTCTTTAGGGGCTTTCTCTTTAACGAAGGCTGGCGAGGTAAAAATGAAGCGGAGCTCTTCAATGTGGTTAAGCTGGCCTTTTAGAGCTTGGTAGGCATAAATGGAAAAACAGGCAGCGGCAATGGAAAGGCGGCTGCCTTTCTCGATTGTAACTGCCAGATTATCCTTTACGATTCTGTTAAGGTTATCAAAAACTTCCATGGTTTCACCCCTAGCGGTGCGATATTAATCAAAGGGTATTGAGTTATCTCAATATTTATTATGATTCTACCCTAACAATCAAAATCCCTGCCAAGTTTACTATAGCTAAAACCGCTGAAAATTTAGTAGCGGAGGATAATTCGAGAAGAATCCCCATATTCTCTGTTGATTTTACTCGTATCTGTGTTCTGTCGTTCTTGCCTTGCCCATGCGAATATCATTGGGTAAGGTACTTCTTGCTCCGGCTGTTTGTTATTGAATCTAGTATAATGTGACAGCATATCTAACTAATATTCCATCTATCCAATGTGAAAACCGATGCCTGTATGGGAACGGGAATGCTTCAACTGTCGTTGAATCAAGAGATAGACATCATTACAGCGGGTCAAAGCGTGACTAAGTCAAATGCGGATCCCGTTTAGAATCAAATTAAAGAGGAATATATGAAACTATTTTCCTATGAAGATTTCCCTAAATAAACCCGCATTAGATAACTGTGCATCATCTTTCCATGCAATTCGTTTTTCATAAGATAAGTTGCGTTCACTCCGACAGAACATAATTAAGCCCCGACCAACCCCACATTGTTCGACAGGGTCTTGTCTTAAATGCCAAGTTTTACTTTTAAAACCCTGGGTTACAAACCATAAGGCTACTCCAGCCGATGTTTCTATGTTTTATTCTTCATGACTCCTGAGTGCGTAGAGGAGCTTAGTCAGGCCCTTGTGATACTCATGTCCGTTGCGACAATGAGCATACTTTCTTGCGGAAAGTAATGTCGGGACCTTGGAATCATCAATTATTAATGGGAAAATTGGGTTGTTAACCTTTGAAGAAAAGCGATTATAATACGCCGTCCACTCATCTCTGCAAAAACACGATTCCAAAAACTCCTGGGAAACAATAATAACGAGCGCACTAGACTCCTCCAACCCCTCTTCGATACGTAAAATAATATTCTCACCTAAATTAATTGACCAGTCAGCCAAGAAGAAAGAGAAGCCTGCTACTGCTAAATCAGTTGCCAAAGACCTCGCGAACGTTAAATCATTAGTCGCGTGAGAAATGAAAACCTGTATTTTACTTCTTGGCTTTAGATACATTGAACTAATGTACCTCTCAAACAATAAATTCTCAATAAAACGAAGCTCTAACAAGAGCTCTACGCATAAGCCTCTTTGTTTATTTCTAGTCAAATAGCCTAGCTCTCTGCTCAAATCCTCCATGCGTTCCAGGATGCTTATTGTGGGAATATTGTTGCTTAGATGAGACATTATTATTTCACTGTAGGTATCAGTCAACAGTATATCCCCAAAAAAAACAATGCCTTTGCTAGGGTTATCGCTCTCGCAATCATAAAATCCTATTCGCCCTTTGTGCTCACCCTTAGTTATGATTACAGGCCCATATTCAGGAAAATATGGCGAATGTGATTCAGGCGTTGAGTCACGATCTATTAGTTCATTATAATCTTCAACATGTTGGTCGCATTCTGCTTTAGAAGGGAAGTACATAATATAATCTTGTATCTCTTTAACAACGACTTGAGGTAATGTTAATAGGAAGACTTCAAATTCTTCCCTTTCGCTGTCTGACATTAATAACCTTTTAGGATCCTTATTTTGACTGTCTAACACAATATGAAACTTCGATTTATCATCTTTATCCTGGTAAATATAAGCGGAGGTAAAGTCACTCAAAAAGATATATTTCTTCGGGAGATTAATTATTAGACTATCCCAATGAAATGTAACATTCTTATACTTTCCTGGCTTGTCTGTAATCTCAGGGGATAGCGTCAAGTCATTGTAGGTTTTTAAAGAGAACCTCTTTTGTTCTAGACTGC
>ENA-UOOR01000193-UOOR01000193.1-fermentation-metagenome-genome-assembly--contig:-NODE-193-length-92612-cov-104.279341_pt1 | contig 92612 bp, 105 predicted proteins | sample MGYA00245780_ERZ724029 | MGnify/ENA primary metagenome ERZ724029 (study PRJEB28704, sample SAMN03018315) | fermentation metagenome | biome: anthropogenic terrestrial biome; feature: soil...
CTGGAGCCCCGGAGGCCGTCTGCGCCTCCCGCCACTCCCAGACGGCATCCATCACAGCATCCGCCGTTGCCATGACGCTCGCGGCCCCGACGTCCACCACGACGGGATTTATAATGTTCCAGCGTCCGACGACCGTATCGAGGAGCCGGCGCCGGACCGTCCAGACCATCGGTGGGTGTGGGTGCGCGAGCAATCGGTCGATCTGCTCCGCCCAGACCGCACCCTGGAGCTCGAACCTCCCCACCTCGTCGATGACCACCAGGTCGGTCTCCCGGGGATCCGGCGGTGCGAGCGCCCGGCGGCCGAAGAGAAGCCCTTCAGGCCGGAAGTAGAATCGGCCGTGGGCCTCGCACCGGGGATCGGGATCGATGGAAGAGAGTTCTTCATGTCTGCCGGTGGCGAGGTCGACGAGGGTGAACCCGGACCTCCGCCCGTCCCGCATATGGCCGGGAGCGATCACGCCCCGGACCCGCACGTTCAGCCCGACGGTGAACCCGAGAACCAGGTGCAGGAACGTCGTCTTGCACTGGCCCTGCTCGCCGGTGATGATGAAGACCGGTGTCCGGTCGCTCATCCGGGGAGACCCCCGGTTATGAGGGCTGAACAGGGGGGTAAGGGAATCTCCCGGCCGGGGTCCGGGTTGACGTTTGCTCCGGAGTACATGGGTATACATTGTGGCTTTCGGTATAAAACACTTTTACTTGCTGTTATTGTTAAAACATTGTGGTTTACTGGCGGATGGGAACCGGCCCCGAAACTCTTATGCGAGATCCGGCGCCAGGAGTATCCATGGACCAGGAGAAGGCCTGCACGGCCTGCAGAAAGAACCTCGTCCCGCGTGAAAAAGGACCGGAGAAGGCACCGCAGGGGGAGGACACCCTCTCCGGGGCCGACCGCGCGCTCTCGAACCTCGACCTGATCGAGCAGGTCTGCAGGACGACGACGCTCGAGGACCCGCTCGCAATCGCCTGCAGGATCATGCAGCGTCCCCAGATCAGCCTCCACGGCCCGGAGCACCACTTTCTCGTGCCGGCCGTCCTGATCGCGGCATACTACAACCACCGGGGGAGCCCGGAGAAGAAGGACCCGGCGCTCCGGCAGGCGAGGAAGCGGGCCGAAGCCGTCCAGCCAGCCTTCTGCGGCACCCACGGGACCTGCGGCGCGGCGATCGGCACCGGGATCTTCATGAGCCTGATCACGCACTCCGGCCCGCTGAAGAAGGAGGAGTGGTCGCTCTCGAACCAGATGACGGCGCGGAGCCTGACGGCGATTGCCGTAAGCGGCGGGCCGCGCTGCTGCAAGCGGGACTCGTGGCTCGCGATCGGCGAGGCGGTGAAGTTCCTCGCCGAGAAGTGCGATATCCATCTCCCGGTGACGGAACATATCGCGTGCGAGTACGCCACCATAAACCAGGACTGCACGGGGTATGAATGTCCGTTCTACCCCGGTGAGGAGACCGGTGCGTGAGGGGGCATACCCCCGCATATCATATAAGTAGCAACGGCGGACAATACCTTACGGAGATTTTCTTATGACTGACCAGACGAATGGAACGCAGGTCGTGCTCCACACGACCATGGGAGATATTACGATTCGCCTTTACGACGACATGCCCGTGACTGCGGGGAACTTTGCAAAACTGGCGAGATCCGGATTCTATGACGGCACGATCTTCCACCGGGTGATCGCCGGGTTCATGATCCAGGGCGGCGACCCGACCGGCACCGGGACAGGCGGCCCGGGCTACACCATCACCGACGAGTTCGTGAAGGGCCATTCGAACGCCCGCGGGACGATCGCCATGGCGAACACCGGCCGCCCGAACAGCGGCGGCAGCCAGTTCTTCATCAACCTGGTGAACAACGACTTCCTCGACTGGGACAACCCCAAGACGCCGAGCGCCCACCCGGTCTTTGGCGAGGTGGTTGAGGGGATGGACATCATCGACAAGATTGCGAAGGTGAAGACGAGCTCTTCCGACAAGCCAAAGACGCCCGTCCGGATCGAGAAGGCCGAAGTCGTGGAGTAACCCCCTCTTTTTTATGCGCCACAGTGACGCCGGCCACGATCCGGCAGAGATTGAGGAGCGGATCGGCTACACCTTCAATGACCACGCACTTCTTGAGCGGGCGCTCACCCGCCTCGCGTACACCCTGGAGGCGGGCCTCCCCCCGGACGGCCACATGGACGCCCTCGCCACCCTCGGGGACGCGGTCATCAACGTGGCCGTCGTGGAGGCGGTCGTCATGGGCGGGGTGCACGATAAAGGCGCGATCACCAACCGGAAGATGAACCTGGTGAACATGACCCGGCTCCGCGGGCTCGCGGAAGACCTCCGTCTCGCCGACTACGTCCGCTGGGGAAAGGGAGAGGCCGCCCAGAGAGTCTGGACCTCCGGCCGGGTCCTCGCCGAGTGCCTGGAGGCGCTCGTCGGCGCCGTCTACCTGGACGGCGGGATGCGTGCGGCCGCCGGAGTGCTCCGGCACCTCGGGCTCATCGAGAAGGCGTAATCCCTCGTCCGTTCTCCTCCCTCACCGGGGCGGCGGCCGGCGGGCGCATCAGGAGCCAGGCGGCGACGAACCCCACGGCCGCGAGGGCCGCGACCAGCGGAAAGACCCCGAGGTAGGTCCCGGTCGCCGTCCGAACAAACCCCGCAACCTGCGGCCCGGCGATGGCGCCGGCACCGTAGGCAAGGAAGACGACTCCGTAGCAGCGCGGGTAGTCGCACGTCCCGAAGTAGGACGCCGTCGCCGTCGGCGCGATGGCGAGCCAGCCCCCGAGGCAGCCCCAGAGGACGGCGAACGCAAGGACGTAGGCGGGGACCCCCGGCACGAGCCACATCAGGACCGACGCGGCCGCAATCAGGACAAACGTCAGCATCGCCGCCTTTTGCGGGGTTATCCTGTCGGCGAGGCTGCCGAACGCCGGCCTTCCTATGCCGTTGAAGACGGCGAAGAACCCGACGAGAACCGTTGCGAGCCCCGCCTCGACCCCCGCCACCTCGGTCCCGACCGGCTTTGCAATCGAGATCGCGGCGAGGCCCGCGAGGCACCCGATGAAGTAGCAGGCGAAAAGCCCGTAGAAGGCCCCCGTCCGGAGCATCGCCCTCCGGTCGCACTCAGAGATCGGCGCCGTGCCGACTCCGGGCGGGGGAGGCGACCAGCCCTTCGGTCGCCATCCTCCCGGCGGGAACCGGAGCGGGAGGGCGGCGAGGACCAGCACGGCGATGAGCGCGGCCCCGAATACCCGGAACGTCGCCATCACTCCGTAGGCGGCGATCAGGGCTCCCGCGGCGTTTGCGGTGACGAACGCCGAGAACCCGAACCCGAGCAGGGTAAGCCCGACCGCAAGCCCCCGCCGGTCCGGGAACCACCGGGTCGCCACGGCGACCGGCACCCCGTAGGCGATGCCGACCCCGAGCCCCCCGATCACCCCGTAGACGACGTAAAGCGCTTCGACCGACGTCGCCGTCGAGGCGAGCAGCCACCCGAGGCCGGTGAGGAGCCCGCCGACGATCGTCACCCTTCGCGGGCCGTAGCGTTCGATGTATTTCCCGGTAAGCGGCATCGCTACGGCGAAGAAGGCAAGGAAGACCGAGAACGGGAGGAGCACCTCCCCCGCCGTCACCTCCCGGCCGAGCGTTGCGGTGAAGTAGGCGGCGAGCGGAGAGACAAAGACGCTCCAGGAGTAGATGCTCCCGAGGCAGAGGTTGATGAGGAGGCCGAGGGCCACGAGCCCCCACCTCCCCTTCTCCGCAGGCATGCCGAAGATCTCTGGCGCATCAGGCATAGGGTCATTCCTCCAGGGTGGATATGTCCCCCGGGTCCATCCCGAGCTCCCGGGCTCTTAAGACCCGGCGCATGATCTTGCCGCTCCGGGTTTTGGGGAGCCGGTCCACGTACTCGATCTCGGCCGGCACCGCGACGGGCCCGAGGCTCTTTTTGACATGGCGGGCGAGTTCGCCGGAGAGGCCGTCGTCCGGGATTACTCCCGCGCGGAGGGTGACGAAGGCCTTGATGGCGTTCCCCTTCAGGGGGTCGGGTTTCCCGATGACGGCGGCTTCCGCCACCGCATCGTGGGAGACGAGCGCGCTCTCGACTTCCGCGGTGCCGATGTTGTGCCCGGCGACGACGATCAGGTCGTCGGCCCGGCCGAGGACCATGATGTAGCCGTCTTCGTCCTTCACCGCGAGGTCGCCTGCGGTGTAGCATCCGGGGATGGTGTTCCAGTAGGCACGGTAGCGCTCGTCGTTGCCGTGGACCCCCCGGAGCATGGCGGGCCAGGGCTCCCTGACGACCAGGAACCCACCGGTGCCCGGCGGGACCGGTCTCCCCGTCCGGTCGACCACGTCCACGACGGCGCCGGGAACGGCCTTTCCGACAAACCCGGGCTTCATCGCCTCACCGATCATCGTGGTCGCCATGTGCATCCCGGTCTCGGTCTGCCACCAGGTGTCCACGATGGGGCACCGTCCGCCGCCGATCCGGTGATAATACCACTCGAACGCCTCGGGATTGAGCGGCTCGCCGACGGAGCCGAGGACCCGCAGCGTTGAGAGGTCGTACTTCGCCGGCCACCGGTCGCCGTAGCGCATGAACATCCGGATCGCGGTCGGGGCGGTGTAGAAGACCGTCACCCCGAGGTCCCGGACCTGCCGCCAGCAGGCGCCCGGGTCCGGGTGGTCGGGCGCCCCTTCGACGATGACGACGGTTGTCCCGACGGCGAGCGGGCCGTAGACGACGTAACTGTGGCCGGTGATCCAGCCGGGGTCGGCGGTGCACCAGTAGACGTCGCTCTCTTTGATGTCGAAGACGCACTTCGTCGTGTAGTAGGCTCCGACCGCGTAGCCGCCGCAGGTATGCACGATGCCCTTCGGCGCCCCGGTCGAGCCGCTCGTGTAGAGGATGAAGAGCGGGTCCTCCGCGTCCATCGCCTCCGCCGGAGAGGACGGTGCGGCGGCGGCCATGAGGTCGGCGTAATCGACCTCTCGGTCGGGGTCGAGGTCGACCTTCGGGTGCTCGCGCCGGAGGACGACGACCCGCTCGACGGACGGAGTCCGGGTGAGCGCCTCCGTCGCTATCTCCCGGAGCGGGACGGTCTTTCCCCGCCGGTATGCGACGTCCGCGGTGATGAGGACCTTCGCTGCCGCGTCGTTGATCCGCGTTGCGAGCGCGTCGGGTCCGAACCCCCCGAAGACGACCGAGTGGACGGCTCCGATCCGGGCGCAGGCGAGCATCGCGACGACCTGCTCGGGGACGAGCGGCATGTAGATGCAGACCCGGTCGCCCTTCCCGACGCCGAGGAGTTTTAGACCGTTTGCAAACCGCATCACCTCGCGGCGGAGACCGTCGTAGGTGAAGACCCGTTCTTCCTCTCCCCCTTCGCCGCGCCAGATGATTGCCGGCTTATCCTTCCGGTCGCCGGCGGCGTGGCGGTCCAGGCAGCTCGCGGTGATGTTCAGCTGCCCGTTGACGAACCATTTCGCGTAGGGGTAGTTCCACTCCCTGACCTGGTCCCACGGCTTGAACCAGACGAGTTCGCGGGCGACCCGGTCCCAGAAGCCCTCCGGGTCGCGCATGAACTCCCGGTAGGCCCGGGGGTAGTCCGGCACCCGGGCGGCCGCCCTGCATCGGGGGTCGGGGAGGTAGCGTTTCTTCTCCAGTTTCACGGCAAACGTCTCTTCCATAGTCCCTCTCGTTCACGTGGTTGATCATGCCGGGTCCCGACAAGGGCCCCGGTACTGCTCAAAGCGGCTGATCTTTCCGGTCCGGCGACCTCCCGGTCACCGATCCGCGGTTCTGTTGTTCTCTCAGTGGTCGCCTCCTATTCTACATGATTAATAATGTATAATGTGGGATAAACATTGTGGTCGCGTGATTGCCGGGACCGGAGATCTCTCAAAACCGGAAACGGAGAATAAATGTGGCGTTCCGGGGCGCTGTTCTGCAACCCCGGTACTTCGCTAAAGTAACGTTCCGGGGAAGCCCCCGGCGGTCGAACTACCGACTTCCGGGTGCTGCCGACTCTCGTTACGGCGTTGCGGGAGGCCGTATCGATGCCGGGCGCTGACATAAGCGAGGTACTGATTCTGGAAGATTGCGGTTTTGAGGCGGGGAACGACTGGCCTCGAAGGGCGGGAGTTTGAGAAGACCGATGGTCTTCGCGGGGGTTTCCGGTATGGGTATCCTCCGCGGTTCCCCACGGTCCACTTCACGGAAACATGCCCGGGGAAGGGCGAACCGGGCGGACGCCCGTACGTCTGCCTACAGCCACCCTTTCCGGTTGATGACCACCACGATGAGTAAGGTGACGATCAGGGAGAGGATGCTGATGATGAGAAACCCGTAGGGGTTATCCTGGAGGGGGACCGGGACGTTCATCCCGAGAAAACTTGCTATCATCGTGGGGATCGCGAGGATGATGGTTATCGACGTGAGGAGTTTCAAGATGTTGTTGAAGTTGTTCGATATGATCGATGCAAAGGCGTCCATCGTCTCCGTGAGGATCGTCGAGTAGGTGTTGGCCATCTCGATCGCCTGCTTGTTCTCGATGATGACGTCTTCAAGGAGGTCGGCGTCGTCCTCGTACATCCGGAGCGGCTGGAACGTCAGGGTTTTGTCGAGGACGATCTGGTTACTCTTAAGCGACGTCGAGAAGTAGACCAGGCTCTTTTTCAGGTTCATCAGCTGGATCAGTTCCCGGTTCCGCATCGACTGGTTCAGTTCGGCCCCGATCTGGTCGGATATCCGCTCGATCTGGCGCAGGTACTGGAGGAAGTAGGATGCGTTCCGAAAGAGGATCTGCAGCACGAACCGGGTCTTCTTAAAGGTATAAAAGTGCTTTACCCGGCCGGTTGTGAAATCCTCAATGATCGCGTTCTCGCGGAGGCAGACGGTGACGATGGTCTCGGGCGCGACGATGATCCCGAGGGGCATCGTCGTGTAGAGGATCGTCTGCTCCGGATAGGGCATCGGAATATCGATGACGATCAGGGTGACGCCGTCTTCGCTCTCGGTCCGCGGGCGCTCCTCCTCGTCGAGCGCCGCCCGGAGATAATCCCCCGGTATCGAGAGTTTCGTCGCGATCTCCCCGATCTCCTCCGCTGAGGGGTTGATCACGGAGACCCAGGACCCGGGTTCGAGCCGCCCGGTCTCTTCCGTCTTTGGCACCGGGGCCGCTTCGACCGTGCGATAGATGCGGAGCATGTCGTCACCTCATCCGGGAGTTCCTCTTCTATCTGATTGTCTGCATAGCGGGATGAAGGTATGGACGGCCGGATACCGCTGTCCGGCACCGGGGCCGTCAACTTCCGTTGAAATTCTCGATCTCCAGCTGAAGCGTCTGGAGGTCGACGACAAACGCCCGCGCGGGCGTGGGGTTGATGTTCATCTGCTTCTGGAACGACGTCTGGGACTGCCAGGTGCCGGTGTTCACCCCGAGGACGCCCCGGTAGTGGGTGATGCCGCAGATGTGGACGTGCCCCGTGAGGAGGATCTCGGGGAGGGGATCGATGACGAGCCGGTCGGTCTTCATCGCGGCGATGGGGGTCCGCATTCCGTAGGGAGCGGCAAGCAACCGGCGTTTCAGCATCTCCTCCATGATCTCGCCCGGCCGTTCGTAACTTGCCCCCGGGATGAGCCCGATCATGTCGTCGATTGCCCGGCCGTGATACATCAGGACCCGGACGCCCTGGAGATTCAGCAGGCAGGGGTTCTCGACGAGGGTGCAGTTCGCCGGGAACGTCCCGGTGAACTCCGGGGGGATTGCCGGCTGCGGTTCGGCCATCCTGACGACGTCGTGGTTCCCCGGGGCGGCAACGATCTTGATCCGGGAGGGCAGGTCCCGGAGCATTTCGCCGAAGATGTCGTACTGCTCGTAGATATTCTTGATCGTCAGTTCGTTCTCCTGTCCGGGATAGATGCCGATGCCGTCGACGAGATCGCCCGCGATCAGGAGGTAGCCGGCGTCGGAGTCCTGGAGCCAGTCGGCGAACCGGTTCCACGCCCCGTCGAGGAAGGTGTTGCTCCCGACGTGGACGTCGGAGATGAGGACCGCCTTTCCGGGCCGGTCGCTCTTGAACGGGGCGTTGTTGATGGGGATGTCGGGGCGGAAAAGCTGCTCGGCGAAGAGGAGCCCCCCGTCGTTCGAGAGTTTTCCCTTGACTCCGATCACCTCGTCAAGGAGGATCCGCTCGGCTTCCGCGAAAGCGTCGCCCTTCCCCTTATTGAAGAGCACCCGGATGGTCCCGGTAGGGTCCTCCACCTCGACGAGCCGGTGCCCCTTGGGGGTCGTCCGGACGTCGGCCACCATCCCGATGATGCTGCACTCCTCGTCCCGGTAGCGGTGGGGGGATTTGACCAGCGCCTCGATCGGCATCGTGGCCATCCTGCCCCGCATCATTGAGGAGAGGCTGTTGTAGCGGTCCCGGAAGTAGTGGACGGCGTCCTCGTGCCCGCTGACGCTCCCTGTCGTCCCGGCGCTCCCCGCGATCACTTCAAGCTCCGGGTCGACGAGGAACCGGGTCCCGTCCCGGACCTTCCGGAGACCCGGGATATGCTCGGGCGAGACGACCAGGGTGCCGCCCGGGACCGCCGCCGCTATCCGGTCGATGAGCGAGGGATCGTTCTGCTCCCGGATGTAACTCACGACGTCGGGATGGACCTGGTGGTTTAGCGCAAGGAACCGGCGTACGATCTCGGCGTTGGCGAGCATGGACTCCATGATATTCTCCCCCGGGCAATATGGGTTTATCTTTTTCGCGTTTCACCCCCGATCCGGATGATCCGGGGAACTTATGTATATGAAGGGATAGCATTCTCTTTAGAACAATGTCGGATAGCACCTGGCTGCAGCGTGCAGCATCGGCTCTCACCGCGTTCCGGGAGAGCGACCACCCGGTCGTCTCTCTCGCCCGGGACCTTCTCTGGGTCGTCGCGGTCGTGGGCGGGATCGCCCTTCTTCTCTACCTCTTCGCCGGCACCTGGCCGGCGGTGGTCACGATTGAGTCGGAGAGCATGGTCCCGAACATGAACGTCGGTGACCTGGTGCTCGTCGTCGACGAAGACCGGTTCGGCTCCTTGACGACCTGGGCCGAGGGAGAGCTGACCGGCTACTCGTCCTTCGGGGACTACGGGAACGTGATCGTCTACCGGCCGAACGGCGCCGATTCCGTCCACCCGATCATTCACCGGGCGATGACCTACGTCGATACCGCGGCCGTGGTGGAGTCGGGCCTCGGGCAGTACTACGAGGACCCGCACGGCGGCTACATCACCAGGGGGGACAACAACCCCTCCATCGACCAGGGGAACCTCCGGATAGCGGGCGTCGGGGTGGTCGAGCCGGTCAGGAAAGAGTGGATCGTCGGGAAGGCCCTCTTCTCGGTGCCGCTCATCGGCTACCTGCCCCTGCACCTTGCGGAGTTCGCCGTCATCGTCATCATCGTTATCCTCATCCACGACTTCGTCCTTGCACGACGAAATGAAGAGAAATAAATCCAGGGACTGCACAAGAGAGTTGTTAACGATGCCGCACTCATTGCACGAATTGCTCGACGACGTGCTCGCCGGCCACCGGCTCACGGAGGAAGAGGCGGTGCGTCTCTTCGAGACGCGCGGCCGGGACGTCTGGGATATCGCCGCCGCGGCGGACGCCCTCCGGGAGCGGAAGGTCGGGGGCATCACCACCTACGTCCGGAACCAGAACATCCACGTCACGAACGTCTGCAAGAATCTCTGCGGACTCTGCGGGTTCGGACGGCGGGCCGGCGACCCGGGGGCGTTCCGCGACGACCTCGCGACCGTGCGGGAGAAGGCCCGGACGGCGATGAGCCGAAACGTCACCGAGATCTGTCTCCTCTCGGGGGTGCATCCGGACTACACGCTCGACTCCTACGTCGACCTCATCTCCTGTGTGCAGGAAGTCGCCCCCTCCGTGGACATCCATACCGCAAGCCCGGACGAGATCGCCTGGGCGGCGGAGCAAAGCGGGGTCTCGACCGTTGAGGTTATTGAGCGGCTCCGCGAGGCGGGCCTCGGGACCCTGCAGGGGACGGCGGCCGAGATCCTGGTGGACCGCGTCCGACAGGTGATCTGTCCGAATAAATGCGATACGGCGACCTGGGTCCGGGTCATCCGGGAGGCGCACCGCCTCGGCATCCGATCGACGGCGACGATCATGTACGGCTCCTGCGAGAGCGAGGCGGACCGGGCCCGGCACCTTGCGATCCTCCGGGAGATCCAGGACGAAACCCACGGGTTCACCGAGTTCGTCCCCCTCTCGTTCCTCCACGAGAAAACCCCTCTCTACCGGGCGGGGCTTGCCCACCCCGGGGCGACCGGCCGGGAAGACATCCTGATGACCGCGGTCGCCCGGCTCTTCCTCGATAACTTCGACCACATCCAGGTCTCCTGGGGAAAGGTGGGGACGAAGATGACGGGGCTGTCGCTCCTCTCGGGTGCGGACGATTTTGGAGGGACGATGTTCTGCGACGACGTCTCGCTCGACGCCGGCGGGGAGGGTTCCGACTACCTGGACCCGGCCGAGATGCAGCGGATCGCAAACGACCTCGGGCGGACGCTCCGGCAGCGGACGACGACCTACGAGTTGGTGTGAAGCCGGCCTTCGGCCGTCTCACATCCGGTTCAGGGCCTCCCTTCCCGGCATCCCTATCTCGATGCGGCGCTGCACCGCCGGGAGGTTTGCCGCCTTCACCTCGGCGTCCATCAGGTCGTCGAGGGTATCGAGGGTCGAATCCTCCGAGACCCCGACGATCGCTGCAGGGATCTCGTTGTTTGCCAGCGCTTCGATGTCGAACCCGTCGGTCCCGATCATTCCCTCATCGGTCACCCAGGCCATCAGGCTGGTGCTCCCGACCGGGATGACGTAGCCGAATGCGTCCTTGTAACTGAGCCTTGTGCGTTGGTGACACAGGATCTGCTGAGCCATGGCTGCGGGAATGTCCCCGGTGATTAATAAGTGTATGCCCTCCGGCGGACGAACCCGGCATCCGACGGTAGCGGCACTTTCTTCGAGGATGTGCCCTTTCAGTCCTCCGGCCGGAGGTATCTGACGATTGTATCCGCAACGCCCGCGGCGCTCTTCATCGCGTGTTCGTCGGAGAGGACGTCGCCCGGCATATACCCCCTGGCGCAGACGTAGCCGAGGTATGAGAACTCGTGGGCGTTCAGGAACCCTTCCAGCGTCTCGAGGGAACGTTCGCCCCCCCGGTCGGCGCAGACGGCGACGGCTACCGCTCTCCTTCCCGCGAGCCGTCTGTCGTGATAGAGGGAGTAGGTCCGGTCGATCAGGTTCTTCGTCTGGCCGTTGATGTCGTAGTAATATGTCGGGGCGCCGAGGACCAGCACCTCGCAGTCGATCATCTTCTGCGCTACAGAACCCCAATCGTCGTCCTCCGTTACGCACCACTTCGCCTCCCGGCAGGCCTCGCAGCCGGTGCAGGGCCGGATATCCATATCGGCGAGCGTCAGGTATTCGGTCTCGATGCCCGCCTTCCGCACCCGGTCGAGGATGGTGGTGACGAGGAGTGCGGTGTTGCCGTTCTTGCGCATGCTTCCGGAGATGCCTAGGACCTTCATGACCTAGTGCTCGCTCCCCTCGTTCTTGATTCTTGTGATCCGGGCGTCGAGGCCAAGACCCCGGAACGCTGCGAGGACCTCCCGGACCGGGTCACCCGGGCGGTAGAAGAGGTGGGAAGGGCAGGTGCAGTCGCTGCACCCGAACCCGGGGACGAAAGACCCGCCGACGGCGCGGGCGAGGTCGCACTCGCAGTCCCGGTCGGTGACGGCGGTGACGGCGGCGGCAAGGGTGAAGCGCGGGTCGAGGAGGAGGCGGTCGATGTGCCACCGGGGCTGGCGGTCGCGGAGGAAGGCGAGGTTTACGTGCCTGTTCACCCGGGCAAGCCCGCCGCTCCCCTGCGCCGAGCCGACGTAAATGTGCCGTCCTTCCGAAAACTCCCTTGTCCCCGGGGCGCCGATGCGGACTTCACAACGCGGGTTTTCGAGGATGAGGGCGTAGACCCCCTTATCCATGGTGCCGGAGCGCCTCCCGGGCGGCCGCAATATGCCTCCAACCGTCGCAGGCGACGGGTTCGCCGTGTCCAGGATAGAGCCCCTCGACCGCAATCTTGCTCAGACGATCGAGGGATGCCGCGAGCGCCGTGCGGTCTCCGCCGGGAAAATCGTAGCGTCCGAAGGAACCGCCGGTGAAGACGGTGTCCCCCGAGAAGAGCACCTTCGCCGCCGCGTCGTAGAGGCAGATCCCGCCCGGCGTGTGCCCGGGGGTGTGGATCACGCGGAGGCTCCCGACGCGGTCGCCGTCGGAGAGAGTGACGTCGGGGACGATCCCGGGTGCCCGGGCGCCGAAGTGCCCGGCGAGGCTCCGGGCGTCGTCGGAGAGGCCGGGCGCGTCCGCTTCATGGATGCAGACGACGGCATCGCCGCAGAGCCGGGATATCTCCCTGACATGGGCGATATGGTCGTAATGGGCGTGGGTGATGACAATCGTCTCGATCTCTCCGGCGTACGGTTCCACCGCCGTCGGGAGAACGCCCGCATCCACAAGGATCTTCCCGTAAACGAACGAGTTGGCATAGGCCGTGCCGCTTGCGATCCACCGGACTGGCATGCAGACTAATATGGCTTCCGGACAAATGGTTTTTATGCATACTCTGATCTCCGCATGCCTGAGCGGGGTTCCCCCGGAGGTGGAGGCAATCGCCCGGGAAGAGGACCTCGTGCCGTACCGTGCCGCACGGGCCGTCGCCCGCGGACGGATCGTCATCCCGGCAAACCCCGTGCGGGCGCACCGGCTCTGCGCCATCGGGGAGGGGTGCAGGGTGCGGGTCAACGTGAACGTCGGGACGTCGGGAACCCGGTGCGACGAGGACCTCGAGGTCGAGAAGGCGAAGGCGGCCCTCCGCGAGGGGGCGGACGCATTGATGGACCTCTCGACCGGCGGTGATCTTGCCCGAATCCGGCGCCGGGTTCTCGCTCTCGACGCACCCGTCGGGACGGTCCCGGTTTACGAAGCGGTGCGGCGGGCGGGGAACGCGGCCGACGTGGACGCCGATCTGCTCTTTTCGGTGATCCGGGAGCACTGCCGACAGGGCGTGGACTTCCTGACCCTGCACTGCGGCGTGAACCGTGAAGCCCTCGCATCGCTCCAGGCAGACCCCCGGACGATGGGCGTTGTCAGCCGGGGCGGGGCGTTTCACGTGGCGATGATGGCCGCGACCGGCGAGGAGAATCCTCTTTATGCCGAGTATGACTACCTGCTCGAGATCCTCGCCGAGTACGACGTGGTTGCAAGCCTCGGCGACGGGATGCGCCCGGGTGCGCTCGTGGACGCCGGGCGCCTCGCGAAGACGACGGAGTACCTGACGCTCGGGCACCTGGCGAAGCGGGCGCTTGCCGCCGGGGTGCAGCGGATGATCGAGGGGCCGGGGCATATCCCGGCCGACCAGATCGGCTACAACGTCCGGACGCTCAAGGAGCTGACCGACGGCGCCCCGCTCTACCTGCTCGGTCCGCTCGTGACCGACGTGGCGCCGGGCTACGACCACGTGGTGGCGGCGATAGGCGGCGTGATTGCCGGAATGAACGGCGCCGACTTCCTCTGCATGGTCTCGCCGAGCGAGCACCTGGCGCTCCCGGACCTCCACGACATCGTGGAGGGGACGAGGGTGGCGAGGATCGCCGCGCACGTCGGGAGCCTCTCCCGCGCCGCCGCAAAGACGAAGAACCGCGAGATCCGGATGGCGGAGGCGCGGCGGGCGCTCGACTGGGAGAAGCAGTTCGAGACGGCGCTCGTCCCGGAGGAGGCCCGGCGCATCCACGAGCGGGACGGGGAGATCGAGACCTGCTCGATGTGCGGCGACCTCTGCGCCATAAAGATGGTGCGGGATATCCTCAAGGCGCCGCCGAAGGACCGGCCGGAGCCCTGAGGGGTTTTCGCCCGCTATTCACTTCCCGCCGAACTTCCCGTCGATCCAGGCGCATATTGCGTCCCGGCTCCGCCGGTAGGCCGTAAAGACCTTGTCCGGGGTCCCGGTGGCCCTGGCCGGGTCCGGGAAGTCGGCGTGGATCGTCTCTCGTGTCCAGGGAAACATCGGGCAGACCCCCCCGGAGCAGAGCGCGACCACGTAGTCCATCTCTTTTCCGTCGAAGAGGCCGAGGTCTTTCGCCCGCTGCCCGGCGATATCGATCCCGATCTCGTTCATCACCTGCACGGTCGTCGGGTTGAGCGCCGTGGGGGCGATCCCGGCGGAACAGGCCTCGTAGCGGTCGCCGTAGCGGGCGCGAAGGTAGCCTTCGGCCATCTGGGTCCGGTCGGCGTTATTCGTGCCGATGAAGAGCACTCTCTGCTTCATACTCTCTTCTTATCGGCCGGGGTAAAAAGGGTATGTCAGGCGCCGGAGACGCCGAGGATCCGGACCGCGAGCAGGGCGGCGTTCTCGCCGTTGTCCACTCCGACGCAGGCCACCGGGACGCCTTTCGGCATCTGGGCGATCGAGAGGAGAGCGTCGAGTCCCATCAGTTTTCCGCTCACCGGGACGCCGATCACCGGCCGCCGCGTCTTCGAGGCGATCACTCCCGGGAGGGCCGCCGAGAGCCCGGCGATTGCGATGAAGACCCGGGCATTGCTCCCCTTCACGTATTCGTCCAGTTTATCGGGGTCGCGGTGCGCCGAGATCACCCGGTAGTCGTAGGATACGCCCTGCTCCTTCAGAATCGCAAACGCCTTCTCCGCGATGGGGCCGTCCGAGGCCGAACCGCAGATCACTGCGACATCAACCATAACTCCTTCTGGTATGCTTCTGCCTCCTCATCTCTCTGTCGATACCGCATCGTGGGAGAGGTTGATATGAATCCACATCCAAGTTCCTTGAGGAACTTGCGTCCAGATTCGACTAGACGATAGGGACTGATCTATCATGGAAAACGAACCGCTCCTTATGATCCCCGGGCCGGTACCGATCCCGCAGCGGGTCCGCGCCGCAATGACACGACAGGCCATCAACCACCGCGGTCCCGAGTTCGGGGCCGCGTACGCGGACACCGTTCGGACCTTAAAGACCCTCTTTGGCACCGCGAACGAACTTTATATCATCAGCGGGTCGGGGACCGCCGGCATGGAGGCCGGCGTCGCGAACTTCGCACGGGACAGAAAGATCGTCTCGCTTGTCAACGGCAAGTTCGGCGACCGGTTTGCCAAGATCGGAGCACGCTACGGCAGCGTTACCGCCCTCGAATCGGAGTGGGGGACCCCGCTCGACCTTGACGGCCTTGCGCGGGAACTCGAGGCCGGGGCCGAGGTCGTCACCATGGTCCACAACGAGACGAGCGCCGGTATCAAGAACCCCGCGCCCGAGGTCGGAAAACTTGCCCGGAAGCACGACGCGCTTTTCATCATGGACGGGGTCACCTCCATCGGCGGCGACGACGTCCGGATGGACGAGTGGGGCGTTGATGTCGCCGTCGTCGGCTCGCAGAAGTGCCTCGCCGCCCCGGCGGGTCTCGCGGCCGTTGCGGTCAGCGAACGCGCCTGGGACCGGATATCCGAGAAGCGCCCCTTCTACCTCGATATGGCCGCATACCGCAAGAGCGGCAAGAGCGCCCCGATGGAGACCCCTTACACCCCGGCGGTCCCGCTCTTCCTCGCGCTGCACGAGGCCTGCAGGATGATCGAGGAGGAAGGCGTCGGTGCCCGGATCGCCCGCCACCACCGGATGGCAGCCGCCGTCCGCGCCGCGGCGAAGGGGTGGGGCGTCGACCTCTTCCCGAAGCTCGACGCGTACCACGCCTACTCGAACACCGCGACCGCCATGCGGATTCCGGGCGGCGTCACCGACAAAGACCTGCGGGGAACCGTCAAGAAGTTCGGGATCGAGATCGCCGGCGGCCAGGACCACCTCAAGGGCAAGATCTTCCGGATCGGCACCATGGGCGGTGTGGGAGCGCAGGAAATCCTCAGCACCCTTGCGGCCGTCCAGTTCGCTCTCAGGAAGGCCGGGTTTGAGGCGGGCGACGGCGTCGAGGTGGCCGCCGGGGTGCTCCTCGAATGAAGATCGGGATCGCCGACACCACGTTTGCCCGGGTCGATATGGGCGGGATCGCCGCGGATGAGATCCGGAAGCATGCGAGCGTGGGGCTGGAGCGTTACGTCGTCCCCGGCATCAAGGACCTCCCGGTGGCGTGCAAGAAGTTGATCGAGGAGCGGGGGTGTGACCTCGTGATGGCGCTCGGGATGCCCGGGCGGGCCGAGAAGGACAAGGTCTGCGCTCACGAGGCTTCGCAAGGCCTCATCCTCTGCCAGCTGATGACCAACAAACACGTCATCGAGGTCTTCGTCCACGAGGACGAGGCGAAGGACGCAAAGGAGCTCGCCTGGCTGATGGAGCAGCGGACGAGGGAGCATGCGGTGAACGCCGTCAGGCTCGCCCTCCACCCGAAGGAGCTTGAAAAACTCGCCGGGACCGGCCAGCGGCAGGGGTTCGAGGATGTCGGGCCTGCACGTCTCTAGTGCGAAAAGTGAGGATTATCAACAACCGGTGCGAGTAGTACCATAAGGATAGGATTGAAATGACGATAAAACTTGGATTTGTCGTCGCGGAGTTCAACCGCGACATCACCTATATGATGGAGATCGAGGCCCGCGAACACGCCCGGTTCCTCGGGGCGGAGGTAACCGAGACGTTCTACGTTCCCGGCGCCTACGATATGCCGCTCGCCATCAAGAAACTGCTCAACGAGGGGAATGTCGACGCGGTCGTCACGATCGGCTGCGTTATCGAGGGCGCCACCCAGCACGACGAGATCGTCGTCCAGCACGCGGCGCGTAAGATCATCGACCTCTCTCTCGAGTACGATAAGCCCGTCTCTTTAGGCATCTCCGGGCCGGGGATGACAAGGATGGAAGCGACCGAGCGTATCGACTACGCCAAGCGTGCTGTGGAGTCGGCCGTGAAGATGGTCCAGCGATTGGGATGAGAGGCCTCTCGGAGAAGATTGCGGCAATCGCCCCCTCCGCGACGATCGAGATCTCGAACGCGGCAAAGCGGATGGCACAGGAGGGCATCGACATCATCAGCCTCTCCATAGGGGAGCCGGACTTCGATACCCCGGAGCACATCAAGGAGGCCTGCATCGACGCCCTCCGCCGTGGGGAGACGCACTACGCCCCGAGCACCGGGATTCCTGCGCTGACGGGCGCGATAGCGGAGAAGATAACCCGGGAAAACGGGTTTTCTGCACGGCAGGGCGAGGTGATCGTCACTTGCGGGGCGAAGGACGCCATCTACGAGGCGATGGAGGCCGTGCTGAACCCCGGAGACGAGGTGATCGTCCTCGATCCCTCGTGGGTCTCCTACGAGCCCTGCGCCCGGCTCAGCGGTGCGCGCGCCCGGCACCATGCTCTCTCTCCCGCGACGTTTCAGGTCGACGATACGCTGCTTGAGGCCGTCGGGACCCGGACGAAGATGATCGTGGTCAACTCTCCCTCGAACCCCTCCGGTGCGGTGCTGAACGGGGACTCAATCCGGCTGATCGCCGATATCTGCCGGGACCACGACCTTTTCGCTCTCTCCGACGAGATCTACGAGAAGCTGGTCTACGGGAAGGAGCATGTCTCTCTCGCCTCCCTTCCCGGGATGGCGGAACGGACGATCACCGTCAACGGGTTCTCGAAGGCCTACGCGATGACCGGGTGGCGGGTCGGCTACGCGGTCGCTCCCCGGCCGATCGTCCGGCAGATGGAGAAGGTGCAGCAGCACACCATATCGCACCCGACGACGTTTGCGATGTTCGGCGCCCTCGCTGCGCTCCGGGGCAGCCAGGACTGCGTTGAATCGATGCGCCGCGAGTTCGAGCGTCGGCGCGACTACTTTGTCCCGGCGCTCCGCGACCTCGGCTACGCCACGGCTCCTGCGGACGGGGCGTTCTACGCCTACGTGATGGTCGAGGGCGACGATATGGCGATCGCCCGCTCGTGGCTCCGTGAGGCCCACGTGGCGGTCACCCCGGGAACTGCGTTCGGCACCCCCGGCTGGCTCCGCCTCTCCTACGCGACCTCGATGGAAAGCCTCAGGGAAGCCGTCGGGCGGATCGCGCGAATCTAAACGACCTTATCTTTGTATGAAAATCTGCGAAGGGTGTTGGTGGCCTCTCCTCTCTCACCCATGGCCACCCGGCCATTTTAATTCTCTATGCATGTTGCCCGGGCACCATGAGGGTTTTTAGCTAATTATCCGTCCACATCTCGCACTGACCGATGACGGTGGCGATAGCGTCTTCCATACCCTCCGGAGGGTACTTGTACTTCTTCAGCAGTTTCTTGACCATGCGGCGCATACCGGCGCGGGCGGACTCCTTCTTCTGCCAGTCGATGGTACGGTTTTTGCGGAGCATATCCGTGAGTTCGTGGGTCATCGCCACGAGTTCCTCGTTCTGGTAGAAGTCCTTGACAGCTTCGGGTCGGGTCAGGGCATCGTAGAACGCCAACTCCTCGTCGGTCAAGCCCATCGCGTCGCCCTCCGCTTGGGCAGAAGCCATATCCTTTGCCATCTTCATCAGTTCGGCGATGACTTCCTCGTTGGAGAGCATACCGTTGAGGTACGCTTTCATTGCACGGGAGAGCATTTCTGAGAATTTCTCGCTCTTGACGAGGTTCGTCCGGCGGTAAAGCGACACCTGCTCGGCAAGCAGCTTTTTCAAAATCTCGACGGCAAGGTTGCGCTCTTTCATCTTGGCGATTTCATCGAGGAACTTCGGGTCGAAGAGCGAAAATTCCGTGTTTACGTCGGAGAACAGGTTGATAACGCCCTCGCTCTGAATGCTCGCTTTCAGCAGTTCGTTGATACGGGCGTTGATTTCTTTCAGGGAGAGTGGCTTGCCCTCACCTGTGATACGGGTGAGGAGTGTCCGCACCGCCTCAAAGTAGGCGGCTTCAAACCGCTGCTCGGCATTGAGCAGCGAGCGGCAGAGGGACAAAGCCTGACGGAGTAGCATTGCCTCTTTGATAAATACGTCCTTTTTGCTCGGCGTGTCCGCGTAAGCCGCCGACGACTCGGCGACCATTGAAGCCCGCCGGTTGTAACCTTCACGGACCACACTGGACTTTGCTCTTTCAATGCTCGAAAGGAAGTTCACGCCGCCCGTAATGGTCCTGGCACGGACAAGGTCGCTCTCGGTCGCCATAAACGCCGAGTAGTCGAAGCCGTGGAATAGATCGCGGCAAACTTCCAGTTTCTCGATGAACTTCGGCAGCGCAGTCTTGGCAATGTCGGTATCGCCGTAGTTGTTCTTGTCGCGGTTGGTGTAGTCGTTCATCGCCTGCTTCAGCGCGGAAGCGATGCCGACGTAATCGACCACCAAGCCGCCTTCTTTATCCTTGTAAACGCGGTTGACACGAGCGATTGCCTGCATCAGGCTGTGTCCCACCATCGGCTTGTAAACGTACATTGTAGCCAGTGACGGCACGTCAAAACCCGTCAGCCACATATCAACAACGATAGCGATTTTCAGCGGGTCGTCATTGTCCTTGAACCGATTTGCCATCTCGTTGCGGTGGCGTTTGTTGCCAATGACGCCCCGCCACCCTTCGGGGTCTTTGTTACTCTCAGTCATCACCACGCCGACCTTCTCCGCCCATTCGGGGCGAAGTTCCAACAGTTTACGATAGATTTTCATGGCGATAGCGCGGGAATAGGAGACTATCATCGCCTTGCCCGTCAATTCGTACTGGCGGTTCTCCTCGTAGTGCTTGATGATGTCCTCGCACAGGGTGGTTATGGTCTGCTCCGCGCCGAGGATGGATTCCATCTGTCCGAGTTCCTTCTTGCTTTTCTCAATGGCATATGGCTCGGCGTTTTGTGCCATAATGTCGTACTCAGCATCTATGCGCCGTAGAATATCTTCGTCCAGTTTTAGGTGGATGACACGGCTCTCGTAGTAGACGGGGCGGGTCGCGCCGTCCTCCACGGCTTGGGTCATATCGTAGATGTCGATGTAGTTGCCGAACACCTCGATGGTGGAGCGGTCTTTGCTTGAAATAGGCGTTCCCGTAAAGCCTATGTAGGTCGCGTTGGGCAGGCTGTCGCGGATAATGCGAGCCGTCCCGAGGATGACACGGCCTGTTTTCGCATCCACCTTTTCCTCCAAGCCATACTGCCCGCGATGGGCTTCATCAGCCATCACAACGATATTTCGGCGGTCGGAGAGGATTTCGAAGGATTCCTCGAACTTCTGCATCGTGGTGAAGATGATGCCATTGGCTTGCCGTCCTGCGAGTAGTTCTTTCAGGTGAACACGGCTTTCGGCGTGTAGGGGTGTTTGGCGTAGGAAGGACGCGCACTTGGCAAACTGCCCGAAAAGCTGGTCGTCAAGGTCGTTGCGATCTGTGAGGACAACGATGGTTGGCGAGTTCAGAGCCTCTTGGAGTAGATGGGCATAGAACACCATCGACAGCGATTTGCCGCTGCCCTGGGTATGCCAGAACACGCCGCCCTTGCCATCCGTGACGGTGGCTTTGACTGTGGAGGCTACGGCTTTCCGCACGGCGAAATACTGGTGATACGCACCGAGAATTTTTGCGTCCCCAGAGAAGCAGATGAAGTTCCTGATAATGTCGAGCAACCGCACCTTGTCGAACATTCCCTCAATGAAAGTGTCGAATTGGGCGTACTGCGTATTCTCGTAACTGCCGTCTTTCGTTTTCCACTCCATAAAACGGTCTTCACCCGCCGTGAGAGTTCCCGCCCTGGACATGGCAAGATCGCTCATCACGAGAAAGGCGTTGTAGATGAACAGGGACGGTATCTCGTGCATATAGTTCCGCAGTTGCAGAAACGCCTCACTCACATCGGTTTCCTCGCGGGAGGGCGACTTCAACTCAAACACGACCACAGGCAGACCGTTCAGGAACACGATAATGTCCGGGCGTTTTTCGCTGTTCTCGGTGATTGTCCACTGGTTGGCGATAATGAACGAGTTCCGTTCTACGTTCTCGTAGTCCACGAGATACACGAGCGCAGCCCGTTGCTCGCCCCTGTCGTAATAGTTGATCGATACGCCGTTTTGGAGGTAATCCATAAACTGAACATTCTTCTGCTGGAATGTGCCGCCCTCGAAATTCTGCAGTTTATATATCGCCTCGGCAAGCGCGGCTTCCGGAAGTTTCGGATTGACCTTCCGCAGGGCGGGCAGCAACTCGTCTGTATAGAGCGGGTCGGTGTAGTCCCGCGTCAGGTCGGGCGCGTAAACATAGTCGTAGCCCAGGGTGCCGCGGAACACCTCTATGACAGCGTTTTCGTAGTTGGCTTCAGTATATGGCATAGGATAGCCTTCGCTTACATTCTATCGTCGCGCCCAAAGGTGATAAATCTCCTTAATTAACTTGTCTTTCATACTTCCTCCTGCCTTTCGATAAAAATTTGTTTTTTAGAGGCAGGGGGAGTGATAAATCATCATTTAGAGCAGATGGCGCAGGCGATCTTTAAGTCCTGGTTCGTGGACTTCGAGCCCGCCAAGCCATTCACAGAAATCGTGCAAGTCTTGGGTGGTGGCACTCCAAAAACTACGACAACTGAGTATTGGGACGGCGCGATACCGTTTTTCACACCAAAAGACGCTTCGGGGCTTTATGTGTTGACCACCGAAAAGTCTTTGACCGAAGCAGGGTTGAATCACTGCAATAGTCGACTCTATCCCGTGAACACCGTCTTTGTCACAGCGAGAGGTACTGTTGGCAAACTCGCAATGGCGGGTGTGCCTATGGCGATGAATCAGTCGTGCTATGCTCTTGTCGGTAATAGTGGGTATGGTCAGCATTTTGTCTATCACCTCGCCTTGGAAACAGTCGAACACCTAAAGCACAAAGCAAGCGGCGCGGTGTTCGATGCAATAGTCACCAGAGATTTTGAGAGCGAGATTGTCGCTGCCCCTTCGGTTGAGGAAGTAAGCTCGTTTGAGGGCAAAATAAAGCCCATTTATGAAGCCCTCCTCAACAACGCAAATGAATCTATACGCCTCGCCGCCCTGCGTGACACCCTCCTACCCCGCCTGATGTCCGGAGAACTATCCATTGCCAACCTCGGCTCCGCTAAATGATGATTTATCGCTGTGTTAACGGCAATCCGCACGTCGAGAGCGGAGAGTGTGTCGGCTATCGCCTGCTGTACCTCTATCGGCGGCACGGGCATTTCAAGCTCCTGAAAAGTCGAAGACGGTCGGGCTAAAGCGGGTACTCCGACCTGGGAGCTGTTAGAGAGTAGCTGATGCCGCCCCTCCCGTGAATGAAAGAAGTAGACCATATACTCAGGTAGCATTTCGTCCTTTTTGCATCTCACCCGAAATTGGCTCTGCGAAATAACGTACTTATCATATTTGCTATCTACAGGAATGTATGCTATTTGCCCCAGTGTGCCTCGATGCGTTATAACCACATCGCCACGTGAAGCCACAGCTTTCTTTAACGAAGCGGCTTTTTCTGGTGTAACGTAATTAAAGCTGTCCTCGCTAAGAGTGAAGCCCGTGAGATTGCTCCCGTTCAACACAGGGATGCCGGATGGAACAAAGCAATCGACCTTTATATTTGAGCCGAACGGTCCCATCGCGATTTCCTCAATCACATCGCCGACTCGTTTCATCTTATAGCTCATACCCAATCGCCCTCAGTCTTTTACGGATTTCGCCCTCCAGTTCGTGGGAACGCTTGAACATCTCGGAAAGTTCGTCAGTTAGCCGTGCCATTTTCTCCTCGAAGGGTTCGCCGTCATCCTCCTGCTCCTCAATGCCGACATAGCGTCCCGGCGTTAGTATGTAGTCCTGCTTGGCGATCCCCTCCGTGGTAACGGCGGCGCAGAAGCCTTTCATGTCCTCAAGCTTCCCGTCGTCGAACGCCTGAAACGTGGCGGCAATTTTGGCGATGTCCTCGACGGTCATCTCGCGTAGGCGGCGGTTGACCATCGTACCCATTTTGCGGGCGTCGATGAAGAGCGTCTTGCCCTTTTGCTTCTTGTTTCGGCTGATGAACCAGAGGGAAACGGGTATCTGCGTGGTGTAGAACAACTGTGTGGGCATGGCGATAATGCCCTCTACAAGGTCGTCCTTCACTATTTTCTTGCGGATTTCACCCTCGCCGCCGCTTTGGGAGGACAGCGAACCGTTGGCAAGTACCATGCCGATTTTTCCATTCGGTGCAAGGTGGTAAATCATGTGCTGAAGCCACGCAAAATTGGCGTTACCTGCGGGCGGAAGACCGTACCGCCACCGCTGGTCATCATTCAAACTGCCGTCGTTCCAGTCGGAGAGGTTGAACGGCGGATTGGCGAGGATGAAGTCAGCTTTCAGCGTTGGGTGCAGGTCGTTATGGAACGTGTCGGCGTTGTATCCGCCGAGGTTGGCCTCGATGCCCCGAATGGCAAGGTTCATCAAAGCCATCTTACGGGTGGTGGGGTTTGCGTCCTGTCCGTAGACTGAGAGATTGTCGATGTTGCCTGAATGGTTCTTTACGAAGTCCGTGGACTGCACGAACATACCACCGGACCCACAGCAGGGGTCGTACACGCGCCCCTTGAACGGCTGCAAGACCTCAACGAGCGTCCGCACCACGCAGGACGGCGTGTAGAACTCTCCGGCGCGCTTGCCTTCCTGCTCGGCAAACCTGGCAAGGCAGTATTCGTAGGTGCGACCGAGGATGTCCTTGTCTGTGCCGTGTTCAATCATCTGAATGTTGGTGAATAGGTCAACCACGTTACCGAGGCGGCGCTTGTCCAGTTCGTCACGGGCGTAGTTTTTCGGCAGGATGTCCTTCAGCCGCTTGTTCTCTTTCTCGATCGCCCGCATTGCGTCGTCAATCACCGTGCCGATCTCCTCTTTGTGCGCCGCTTCGGAAATGACGCTCCACCGCGCCGACTGTGGCACGAAAAACACGTTCTTTTCGGCGTAGGCATCCTTGTCCTCCACATCGTCATCCTCGGCAAGCAGTTCTTGATACCGTTCCTCGAACCTGTCCGATATGTATTTCAGAAAAATAAGTCCAAGAACGACGTGTTTGTACTCCGCCGCATCCACATTGCCGCGAAGGATGTCTGCTGCCGCCCATATTTGTTGCTCAAAGCCGATTGATGCAGTGTTATTTATTGTCGCCATTTTGTCGCACTCCTTTTCATTCGGCTCTATTTCCATGCTGTCAGAAGTGTCGCACTCCAGAGCCTTGCAGGTTTTAACAAATATATCGGTGTTCACACTTAGTCCTTTAGAAATCCTCACGAGGATTTTGAGTTGCCAAACATTTAAGTCACGATGTATTCTGTGTAACTCTTATGACAAAAAATATCCCGCGCGAGGTGAACGTGAAACTAACCAGGGGATGCAATTCATCCCCACGGCTCAAGCCGGGGACTTTCTTGCACCCCTTGAACCCCGGGATCTGAAAAAAATGGAGATTACACGAATTTCCGGATACCTGATGCGGGCGCTCATCGTGCTGCTCGTCGCCGGTATCGCCGTTGCACCCGTGCCGGGTGAGGAGCAGCAGGAGACGGATCTGTCTCTATTCCGGACGGACAATGATTCGTATCCCCTTGACCTGGATACGCTGATGGATGAGCGAGATAAACTGATTGAGAGTTACCAAAAAAGCGCAGACTTCACCGGGGCACCGATCGGATCTGGCGATCCGGTGATACCCGTCAACGCGACGATCGTTGCGTATGGGTTTTCGTTCGATAAGACCGGGATTCCTCATGAGATGATCGCTGTCTCGCAGGAGGGCACGGACATCGCGCAACTCCTTGAGAAGGCGAACCGGTGGTACAACGATACCGCCGTCAGTACCCCGGAGAGTGCTGTGAACGTATCCGGCGGGGATTGGGCCCTGATGGGGTCCGGTCGGTATTACTACGCGGCCGAACCCTACGGACTCATCGAACATAACTTTGAGACGTACCGGAATTCCAACGAAATGGACCCGGTCAGGGATTACTTTGCAATCAAGCAGATCTGGTCTATGGACCCCGGTTTTCATAGGTATCGCGAGCAGGGGAGCAAGTGGCTCAATGAACGGGGTCTCTCGTACATCGACTGGTCGGTGAGCAGTTTAGGCAACCCTGCCCTGCATGACTGGAACCCCAGCGGGACAACCACCGGGCCGACGACCGTCTCCATATCGTTCACGCCGATGCCGAAGTTCTCCGGGTCGTTCCTGAACTCCGTTACCATGAGTGATGAGAGCGACCCGGCTATCGAGCGGGCCGAGTGGGGTTATACATTCAATGGGCCGGATGTTAAGAACACCCTCCAGAGCTGGAGTCCGGGGAGCACGGTAAGCGTGGATGCATCTACCGCCAGCGGTCAGTACGACCTGGCGTATCTCTATGCGGAGGGTACGTTCATCGAACCGACCACATGGCCGTTCCACCGGTACTACTCCATTTCGACTTACTGGGATACGTGGATTATCTACTAGTGGACCGTTGCATCTAATATTTCACACACCATCGCCTCACGTGAGCACTGTTCGGTGTAGAGCCGCGAAGCCGCGGAGATTATTGCATCGATCCCGATGATCGGACTCTGTTCGATGCTCATCCCCCCTCATTGGAGGTGGGCGCGGGATCAGGATGTTCCCCGGTTCGTTCCAGACAGTGGACCGTGGGAGGTATCGCCTTTGGGGGTGGGACAGGGGAGGGGGAACTCCCCCTCCCCGCAGGAGGGTATCCGTACGTCTTTCTGGAGGTATGTTCGCAGTGGACCGTGGTGGCTATTCGCCCCGGGACCCAGGAATGACACTCCCCCAGGTTAGTATAGTGGTTACTCGGAATCGGGCCACTATTGACTGCTCCCCAATCTTTCGCGTGAGAGAGCAACCCCACACACCAGGAGCAGCAAAATAAGGTGTCCACTAGTCAACAAACAATTTTTTTGACGGTGGGATGGGAACAATGAGAAGGGGTAATCTGGTCCTCCTCACCGGGGCCTGATGACAGAAGCGGCAGCGGTGCGGAGATGTTCCCGGGCCCGGTGCCCTCCGCTCACCGCTGCAGCCGCAGCAGCCGCTCGCGGCATCTGTCTGCCTCGGCGGGGCGGTCGAGGCAGACGAGCGCCGTCGCCTTTCCTTTGAGCGTCTCGGCATCGTCGGGGTTCGCGGCAAGCGCCTGGTCGTAGCATTCGAGCGCTTCTTCAAAGCGTTCCAGGATCACGAGGGCGTTTCCCTTTGTGCTCCAGGCCTGAACCTTTGTGGGGTCGGCTTCGAGCGCCCGGGTGCAGCAGGCGACGGCCTCGCCGTAGCGCCCGAGGATGAAGAGCGCAAGGCCTTTGTTGTACCAGGCGTCCGCATTCTCCGGGTGGGCCAGGAGCTCCCGGTCGTAGCAGACGAGAGCCTGATCGTAGTGAGAAAGAACGGAGAGGACGTTTGCTTTGTTGCTCCAGACCCGGCGGTTCTCCGGGTCGATCTCGAGCGCCCGCTCGTAGCAGACGAGCGCCTTTTCATAGCGTTCGAGCCGGTAGAGTGCGTTTCCGTAGTTGTTCCAGGCAACGGCGTTCTCGGGGGCCGCCCGGACCACGGCCTGGTAGCAGGCGATCGCCGTCTCGTAATCCCCGAGGGCGTAGTAACCCTCTCCCCGATAGTAGCATGCGTCCGTGTGGTCGGCCCGGAGCCTGAGCGCCTGGTCGAAGCACTCTATCGCTTCCACGTAACGCTTTTGGGTGAAGAGAAGATGACCCTTCTGGTGCCAGATCTCCGCATCGACGGCGTTCTCCCTGAGCGCCCGGTCGAAGCAGGCGAGCGAGAGGCTGTAGCGCTTCAACGTCTTCAGCGCCGCGGCTTTATGATACCAGATCCCGGGATGGTCGGGATTGATCTGGAACGCCCGGTCGTAGCAGGAGATCGCCTCGTCATAGCGCCCCAGGTGGTGCAACGCCAGGCCGCGGTTGTACCAGGCATCGTCGTCGTCGGGGTGGAGGGCGAGGGCCCGGTCGAACGACCCGACCGCTTCTTCGTATCGCTGCAGCGCCGCAAGCGTGCATCCCCGGGTATGCCAGGTGTCGGCGTGGTCCGGGTCGATGGCGACGGTCCGGTCGTAGCACTCGAGCGCATCGCCGCACCGGCCGAGGAGGAGATGGACCGTCCCCTTGCTGTACCAGGCGTTTGTGTTCCCGGGATCGAGCGCGATGACCCGGTCGTAACAGTCGATGGCTGCGTCGTATCGGCGCCCGGTGGCAAGCGCCGTGCCCCGGGCGTTCCAGACCTCGATCCGGCCCGGCTCGAGGGCGATGACCCGGTCGTAGCAGTCGATAGCGTCGGTGGTTCGCCCGAGCTTTCTGAGGGCGTTTCCCCTGACGAACCAGGCATCCGCCGAGTCGGGGGCGAGTTCCACCGCCCGACCGCAGGAGCCGGCCGCCTCACGGTACTCCCGGAGATTGTAGAGCGCCTGTCCCCGGGCGAGCCAGAAGCGGGCGGAGGCCGGGTCGATCCTGACGGCCTGGTCGAAACACCCTGCGGCTTCCCGGTCGCGCCCGGCGGCGGTGAGGGCGAGCCCTTTGTGGTACCAGGCAGCGGTGTCGTCGGCATTCCGGGCAACCGCCCGGTCGTAGCATTCGACGGCCCGGTCGTACTGCCCCTGCTCGGCGTATGCCCGTCCCTTCCTGCACCAGGCCTCGGCGCTCTTCCAGGGGAGTTCCATTTCGTGAGTGATTGCCGTCCATAGGTAAAAAGGATTCGATAAAACACCCGAAAACCTTCTACGGTGAAGGAGAAACGTTCTCCTGAATCTTTTCCCGGGACAAAATTTTTCCGTGCGCGGAGTAAATTGGCAACGTATACATGCTCCGGGATCAAAATGAGGAACCAGAAGGGGCCGGTTGACGATGAAGAGGATGCGCGATATCCCGGACCGCGATCGCCCGCGTGAGAAGCTGGCGACGCGGGGGCCGCAGGCGCTCACCGATACCGAACTGATCGCTCTCCTCCTCGGGGGAGGAACAAAAGGCCGGGATGTCCGGGAGATCGCCGGCGGCGTCGAACGCTACCTGGAGAAGGCCGGAGGCAGCCCGTCATATGGTGACCTCCTTACGATCGAGGGGATCGGCCCGGCGAAAGCCTGCGAGATCATGGCCTGTTTCGAGCTCGGGCGGCGGTACCTCGGGGACGACGGCGTTTCGGGGTGCCGGATTGCTTGCCCCGAGGACGTCCTCCCGCTGGTCGCGGAATGGCGGGACAGGAAACAGGAGTATTTTCTTTGCATAACCCTCAGCGGCGCCGGCGAGGTGATAAAACGCCGGACCGTCACCGTCGGGACCCTGAACCAGAGCCTCGTCCACCCCCGGGAGGTCTTTGCCGAGGCGATCACCGACCGCGCCGCCTCGGTAATCCTGATCCACAACCACCCCTCGGGCACGCTCTCGCCCTCCACGCAGGACCTCGACGTCACCCGGCAACTCGTCGAAGCCGGGTCGATCCTCGGCATCCGGGTGCTCGACCACATCATCGTTACAAAGAAGGGCTACGTGAGCCTGAAGGAACTCGGGGAGATCTGACGCCCTCACACGCCCGCTGCACCGGGAGGACGCGACGCACAAAACGGACGAGGATTGCGGTGTCCTCTTATTCCGGTCATTTCTCACTTCGGGTTGCCCGGTTTACCGTTTTATAGAAGATTTTTGAAAAGAATAGGATCTGGATATATCGGCATCCCCCGAAAATGCTTCGTGAACGGTCATGGGCCGGGGATGCATGATTTGCGTCAGTTCTGTTCCCTATCGATCTCTCTGATGAGCTCCCGCATCTTTCCTTTATACTCAGGAGTGTCCATCATCTCGAATAGTTCCGTACGGAGGGTGCGTTTGAAATACTCCTCGTCAACGTAACGTATTACGGCGGTCTCAACAACGTCGGATATGTGCGGGTGCTGACCGCTGTCAACTAATTCCTGAGCCTGATCCAGTATACGCTGGGAAAGGCGCACATTAACCTGTTTTTTTCTTCGATTTTGATCGTGCATACTCCCGGCGCTACCATATGCGATGTTAAATCTCAAATAGCAAAGTAAACTATATGGGATGTATATGGGTTACAATTATATGTGAGCCATACTTACAGAGTATCATGAAACTGAAACGGGCGCCCGTTGAATCGACGCGACGCGCGATCAGAAGGATCTTCCCGGTTCGATGGTCGGCGCGCGGAACGACAGCAACACCGTCAATCACGGTCTACCGGTCCATTCTGTGGAGATCGACGACCTCGCCCTCCGCTTCCTCTCCGGAGATCGGTTCACCATCGCCCGGCGGTCCGATGTGCCGTTACTGCGGGGAGAATCGCCGTTCTTTTGGACGTTTCCGGGAATTCGCGCTCTCTGCGTCCCGAATTACTGGAAAAAGTATATAATCTCTCATCAGCTAAGGGTACACGAGGATACTATCATGAAAACTGGATTTCTCCGGGTGCTGCTCAGTCCCGGGAATTTTTTCGAGGAACGCATGCGGACCGAGCCGGGCCTGAAAGTGCCGGCGCTGATTGCGCTCGTCATCGGGGTGATCGGTGCGGTCTCGGCCGCACTGGCGACGAACCTGACCATCGGTATACTCCCCGCGGATATGCGGGCCTGGGGGGGATCATGGTGGCCGGCGTCGCGGTTGCTGCCGTCATTGGGGGTTTCCTCACGTGGATCGTCGTCGGCATCGTCTTCTACCTCATCTCGATGATCTTCAAGGGCAAAGGATCGCTCACCCGGACGCTGGAGTTCACGGGCTACGGGTTCCTGCCCCAGGTCTTCGGGAGCCTGATCGGGGTCGTTCTCTCCTACCAGATTCTCTCGGGCATCACGGTCCCGGCCGCAACGAGCCCTGAGGAGATCGTGGCCGTGACGGAGACCCTCACGGAGATGCTGGCGGCCGACCCCCTGACATCGGTCGCCACGCTCGTGACGGTCCTCTTCCTTCTCTGGAGCGCAAATATATGGATCTTCGGCATGAAATACGCACGGGGCCTCTCCACGCGGAACGCGGCCCTCACCGTCGGGATACCCGTGGGGCTCTACATCATCTCTCTACTTATCCCCCTTATCGGATGGCTGTAATATGAAACCACTTCATCTCTTTATCGTAGCACTCCTCTGCGCCGTTGCAGTGGTCGCCGGACCGGCACAGGCCGGACCGGCGGACATCACCGTGACCTCCTCCGCGACCGATCCCCCGGTCCTGATGAAAGGCGATACCGGGACGCTCACGGTGACGATCCAGAACAACGGTGCCGAATCGGTTGCCATCAAGAGCGCCCGGCTCTTTGGGAGCGGCGTGGTGGCGCTGAGCGACCCTTACCCCTCGGTCGGGGAGATAGGCGCCGGGAACGCGAAGACGTTCACCTTCACCGTCCGGGCGGACGGGGGAGAGGGGACGTTCTACCCTGTGTTCGTCCTTGACTTCCGCGACGGCGCCGGCAACCTCCGTTACCCGGTCCCGGTCCAGGTCGAGGACACCCCGCTCAGCGTCTCGGTGGTCGGAAAGCCGGACGCCTTCGCCGAAGGGCGGACGGCCGATATCACCGTCCGGGTCGGCAACCCCCGCCCGAACGCGGCGTCCGGCGTCCAGGTGATCCCGCAGGGAACCGGCTTTACCGCGACACCGAACGGCGGATTCATCGGCGCTCTCGCTGCCGACGGTTCTGCGACCGTTCTCTTTAATCTGACCCCTGCCGCTGAGACGGACGTCACTTTCCAGGTGACCTGGCGTAACGGCATCAACACCCACACGACCGACCTCGTTCTCCCGATCGCGTTCGGCGAGGATAAAAGGCAGGCCGACCCGGTCGTCACCAACATCGAGGTCACGCCCGTTGCCGGGGGCTACCGGGTCGTGGGCGACGTCATGAACGCCGGACTTGAGGCCGCACGGTCGGTGCTCGTCACCACCGGGGCGCCTGCGACGCCTACGGACCCGTTCCGGGTCTACGTTGTCGGGACGCTCGACCCCGACGACATCTCATCGTTCGAGGTGACTCTTCGGGCCGACGCGAACGCAACCGAGGTCCCGGTCGTCGTCGAGTACCGCGACGACGACGGCAACCGCTATACGACGACGACGATGGTCGAGGTCGGCGGTACGACGACGCCTCTTAAGGAGCAGAGCGGCGACGGCGGCCTCCCGGTAGCCGGCATCATCGTTGTCGTGCTTGTCGCGCTCGGGATAGGCGGGGCCATCTACTACTCCTGGAGACGGACGTAACGACGATGCCGGTCATCAGTTTCGATGCGGTCACGAAGGTCTATCCCCTCCCGGCCGGCGACGTCGTGGCGCTCGCCGGGATCGATCTCGCGATCGAGAAGGGCGAGTTCGTCCTGATCATGGGGCCGTCGGGGTCGGGGAAATCGACCCTCTTGAACATCATGGGATCGCTCGACGTCCCGACCTCGGGAGAGGTCACCATAGCGGGCAAGCGGATCAGCGGGATGGACGACGACGAACTGACCCTTCTCCGGCGTGACCACATCGGGTTTGTCTTCCAGCAGTTCAACCTCATTCCGCTGCTCTCGGTGGTCGAGAACGTCGAGTACCCGCTTATCCTGAAGGGCCGGCAGAACCGGTCCCGCGAGCGGGCCGAGGAGGTCCTCGCGGCGGTGGGGATCGCCGAGACGCATTTCACCCACAAACCCGGGGAACTCTCCGGCGGACAGCAGCAGCGCGTGGCGATAGCCCGGGCGCTCGTGAACGACCCGGACTTCCTCCTCTGCGACGAGCCGACCGGGAACCTGGACACAAAGACCGGGACCGCGATCATGGATCTCCTCGACCGGATGAACCGCGAGGAGGGCAAGACGGTCGCCATGGTCACCCACGACCCCCGGATGACGGAGTACGCCGACCGGACGATCCGGCTCGTCGACGGGAGGGTGGTAGAATGACCTTCTTCGACCTCGCCCGCCGGAACGTCAACCGCCACTGGCTCCGGTCGGTCCTTGCGATCCTCGGGATCGTCATCGGCGTCGTCGCGATCGCCACACTCGGCGTCATGGGCAACAGCATCGGCCTCATGTTCAACGACATGGTCACCGACGTCGGCGACACCCTCATCGTCTCTCCGGCGTCGGATTCGGGTACCACGAAACTCACCGAACGGCAGGTGGACGATATCGCCCGGGCAATCGGCTCCAACCGGATCATCCCGTACGCGAGCACCGTCGATAAGATAACCGTGGGCGATAAGGAGAGCGGCGCGATGATCTACGCGATGCCGGCCGAGGATCTTCCCTCTCTGCTCGAAGTTGAGTCGGGGGCCTACCCGAAGGGCACGGGCGCCGGGTGCTTGATCGGGAGCGAACTTGCCGCAAACAGCAAGGAAAACGGCCTGAAACTCGGTGCCCGGGTCAGGATCGGAGATGAAACCCTCCGTGTGGTGGGCGTGCTCAAGGAACGGGGGATGGGTTTCGACATCAACCCCGACTACGCCGTCATCGTACCTTATACCTGGTATTCAAGCCACTACGACGAGGATGAGTACGATCAGGCGATCGTGAAGGTCAAGGACGTCAACGACATCGACTCGGTCAAGGAATCGATCGAGCAGAAGATGAACCGGCGGGAGGATGTCGTCAACGTCATGGACACCCGGACAATTCTCGAGAGCATCTTTGCGGCGGCCGATTCGATCACGGTCTTCCTGATGGGTATCGGCGCGGTATCGCTCATCGTCGCCGGGGTCTCGATCCTGAACGTGATGCTGATGTCGGTGACCGAACGGATCAAGGAGATCGGTGTCCTGCGGAGCATCGGCACCCGCCGGAGCGAGGTGATGCGGATGTTCATCTACGAGGCCCTGATCCTCGGGGTTGTGGGCGCCGCTATCGGGGGGGTGCTCAGTTTCGGCACCGGCTACGTGATTACGGCGGTCATCGTCGAGAACGCAGACTACCTCTTCAACCCGGGGAGTCTCCTCTACATCGTCTTCGGGATGGCGTTCGGCGTCTTCACGAGCGTGGCCTCCGGCCTCTACCCGGCCTGGAAGGCGGCGCAACTAAACCCTATCCAGGCGCTGCGGCACGAGTGACGGCCTACCCCGCACACTTCTTTTTTTCTCGCTCGATCTCGTCACGGAGCGTTTCGGCGATATCCCGGGTCTCCGGGGGCGCGCCCGGGAGGAGGGTGAGGTACTCGTTCTCCCCTTCGGCGACGAGCAGGGCAACCGGCGTCAGGCTGACCGCTGCGGTTTCCTCTCCGTATACCGCGAGCGCTCTGATGATGGGGATGATGCACCGGCCGCCCGCCCTGCGGGCACCGCCGACGACGAGGCGGGTCTTCTCAGGCACCCGGAGCACCTCTTCCCGGGACCTGACGGAGCCGCTCTCTGACCGGTTTCTGGAGTAAAGCCTGCACGACCGGGATGATGATCAGGAGCGGGCGGCGGACCTGCATCCGGAGCGTGAGGGCGCCTTCGAAGACCCGGCGGTCGAAGACCGGGGTCAGCACGAAATCGATTGTCTCCGCCGGCCAGAGAGCGTATCGGGCGGCGGTATAGTAGCCGTAGACGACGCCGGTGTCGGCGGGGCTGTCGAGACCGAGGGTGACGTCGCCCCGGAGCGTCTCAAGATAGAGAGAGCGGTAGACGGCGGCGAGGACTTTTCGGATATGGGGCCAGAGGTCGCCGGCGGCGCCGAGGTAGTCCCGTACCGGTCGTGCAGGCCCCTGTTTTTCCGCCGTTTTCTCCTCTTTTTCCGGCTCTGTGGCCGCTATCGCCCGAAGGTCCCGGGTCATGACCCGACGGCCGGCGACGAGGACCTCGAGCACCTGCACCGCGTCGTCGACCCGGACCCGCGCTCCCACGATGCCCCAGGCTACGATTGCCGTCGCCCGGGCTCTCTCCCGCGTGCAGTCGGCGGCCGCCTCGACGATCACCGGGACCAGGTAGAGAGCAAGCAGGAGAGCGAGGATGACGGCGGCGACGACGAGCAGGATGGAGAAAAGAATGGCCGCGACCATGGAATGGAGGGAAGAGAGCCTTACGCCTCTTCTTCACCGCCGACCGGGATCTCCTTTCCTTCTTCCGAGACCCAGGGGGTCTTGCCCTTGCGCTGCATCATCGCCGAGCCTTTCTCGAACGCTTTTCCGATGTGCGGGCCGACCGTCTCCCCGAGTGCCGTGATGACCTCGGCGATCTCGCTCTTCTTCTTCAGCGACACCACCTGAATGCCCTCGGCGCCGGGGACGCCTTTGGTGACGACGATCAGGGCAACGGCCGATATGCCGCCTCCGCCGCCGGTCCCGGACCCGCCGTGCTGTCCTTCTTCCTTACGCCCTCCCATGCCTTCTCCGGCGCCGAACCCGAACCCGAACTCGGCGACAGGGATGATCACCCGTTCTCCGGCATCGACCGGGGCACCGAGGACCGCACTCGCGCAGAGCGTTCTTGCCAGTTGGTCGACGGTTATCTGGAGCATAGATTCGCCAGTCATGTTGTTCACCACACGTATTCCAATCTCCTGCCTCTTATATAATGGTTGGGGTTTCCGGCGTCCGCCGGGGGCCGGACGATGCCGACCTTAGAGTAGAAGGCGCCAGCCCACGGCCAGTGCGACGATGACGGCGAGGCCGAGGGCGGCAGCAAGCACCCGGCGGGCGTCGGGGCTCGTGAGCCGGGCGAGGGCGGACTCGAGTTCCTGCCGGTAGAGGCAGGCGAAGAGTCCGGCGATCACGAAGAAGAGGAGCCATTCGCTCGGCTGGGCAAGTTCCCGCAGGACTGAGTTCCAGAGGTAGTCTTTCGGGTAGTGGTGCTCCTGGAGCGGGCCGAGGAACGGCCAGAACCACTCGACGGGATGCCGCCACATCGAATCGAGGACCTGGTGGCTCGCCATGCCGGCGGCCAGCGCGAGGAGGCCGATTCTTTTGCGGTAGCGGTAGATGAGGAGGCTGGCGAGGGCGACCAGGGAAAGAACGGTGAGGCCGTGGCAATATATCCTGCCGTAGCCTACGGTTTCGGCGAGGACGATGTGCCCGAGGGGCTTGTCGATCAGGTCGGGGAGCACGCCCCCGAGTGCGCCGAAGGCGATAACCCGCCGGTCGCCGGCGATCGCCGCGAAGACGATCCCGATGAGAATTCCGGCCATGGCGTGGGCGAGGAGGTACATTTGCTATCCAGTAGCGGAGGATCGATATACTCTTTTTCCCGGGAGGGCGGGCCGGAGGGCCCGGGCCACCGCATTAATATGCTCATCAAAGTATACTGATGACACACAATGTATATATGTGCACAAGTACACCCTGATATATGCAGACGAAGATCCTCCTTGACGAGGGAGAGATGCCGAAACGGTGGTATAACATCCAGGCGGATCTCCCGACGCCCATGGACCCGGTCCTCCATCCGGCTACCGGGAAACCGGCAGCTCCCGACGACCTCCGCCACATCTTCCCGATGGAACTGATCCGGCAGGAGATGAGCACGGAGCGCTACATCGATATCCCCGGCGAAGTCCGCGATATCCTCACCCTCTGGAGACCGAGCCCCCTCTACCGGGCAAAGAGGCTCGAAGCGGCCTTAAAGACCCCGGCGAAGATCTACTACAAGTGGGAGGGCGTGAGCCCGCCGGGCTCGCATAAGCCCAACTCCGCCATCCCCCAGGCTTACTACAACCGTGAGGCGGGGATCGAGCGGCTGGCGACCGAGACCGGGGCGGGGCAGTGGGGCTCGTCGCTTGCGTTTGCAACGAGCCTCTTCGATATGGAGTGCACCGTCTACATGGTCCGGTCCTCGTACGACCAGAAGCCCTACCGCAAAAGCATGATGCAGGTCTACGGCGCCGAGTGCATCCCGAGCCCGTCGGATACGACCCGGTCCGGTCGGGCGGTGCTCGCCCGCGACCCGGAAACGCCGGGTTCCCTCGGGATCGCCATATCGGAGGCTGTCGAGGACGCCGCGAGCCATGAGAACACCAACTACGCGCTCGGCTCCGTCCTCAACCACGTCTGCCTCCACCAGACGATCATTGGCCAGGAGGCACGGCAGCAGCTCGCGACGGAGGACGTCTACCCCGACGTCGTGATCGGGTGCGTCGGCGGCGGCACCAACTTTGCCGGGCTCTCCTTCCCGTTCGCCGGCGAGAAAATGACCGGAAAGCATCCCGAGACCGATATCGTCGCGGTGGAGCCTGCCGCCTGCCCGACCCTGACGAAGGGGATCTACGCCTACGACTTCGGGGACGTCGCGGGGCTGACCCCGATCATGCGGATGTTCACCCTCGGCCACGATTTCGTCCCGCCGGCGATCCATGCCGGAGGGCTCCGCTACCACGGAATGTCGCCGCTCGTCTCCCGGCTCGTCCGTGACGGGGTCGTCCGGCCCGTCGCCTACCGTCAGAACGAGGTCTTCGACGCGGCCGTGACCTTCGCCCGGACGGAGGGGATCGTCGTCGCGCCCGAGGCCGCCCACGCGGTGAAAGCCGCGGTCGACGAGGCGCTCCGGTGCCGGGAGACCGGCGACGCGAAGGTGATCCTCTTCAACAACTCCGGGCACGGCAACTTCGACTTCTCTTCTTACGAGTCTTACTTCGCGGGGTCGCTTGTCGACTACGAATACCCGGTGGAGTTGATCCTGGAATCGCTCTCCCGGCTGCCGGTGGTGGCGAGGTGATGCCGGTGGAATGGACGGCGCTCGAAGAGAGCCTGATCTGAATATCGGACGCGAAGAGGTTGCCGCCGCCGCAGAGGCCAGCCGCCGCCCTCTCGTCGTCCCGGTATATGCCGAGATCCCCCTCCCCGCCTCTCCGCCGGCGGACCTCTACGCATCGCTCCGCAGGGGACCCGGGTTCCTGCTGGAGTCGCTCGAGGGGAGCGAGAAGACCGTCCGCTACTCGTTCATCTGCACCGCTCCGGCCGCCGACGTGACTGTCGCCTCCGACGGCACGCTGACGGTCTCCGGCGACTCCCGCATTCGGGAGATCGCCGACGAGGTCGCGGCGGCCGACCCCCTCGCCGCCGTCCGTTCGTTCATGGACCGGCTCCGGGTCGCTCCCTCGCCGCTTCCGCGGTTTTCGGGGGGGCTTGTCGGCTACTTCGCCTACGACCTCGTCGCGTCGATCCACCCGACCGTCCGGCCGGTCGCGGCGGAGGACCCGGAAGAGCCCGTCGCCCGGTTCATGCTGGCACAAAACTGCCTCTCCCTCGATCACCTGACGCGGCGGCTCGCGGTCATAACGAACCTGATCGTCACCGACGGGTCCGACCCCGGGGAGGAGTACCGCCGGGCCGCCGACGCAATCGCCGGAGAGATCTCCCGGATACGCAATCTCGTCCCGGGAGGTCCGGCCGACCCGGACCCTTCCGGGGTCGCGGCGTCGTCCTCATGCACCCGCAAGGAGTTCTCGGATGCGGTCCTCCAGATCAAGGAGCGTATCGCGGCAGGCGACATCTTCCAGGCGGTCCTCTCCCGGCGGCTCACCTGCCGGCTTGAGGGCGACGGGTTCGCTGTCTACCGCCGGCTCCGGGAGAGAAACCCGAGCCCCTATATGTACTACCTGGACTTCGGCGACTGCCGGGTCGCCGGGAGCAGCCCCGAGATGCTTGTCCGGGTGGAGAACGGGCGGGTGACGACGGTCCCGATCGCCGGGACCCGGCCGCGGGGGCTGACCCCGGCGGAAGACGAGAGGCTCGCGGCCGAGCTTCTCGCGGACGAGAAGGAGCGGGCGGAGCACGTCATGCTCGTCGACCTTGCGAGGAACGACATCGGGGCGGTCTCCGCCTATGGGAGCGTCTCGGTGGAGGGGTTCATGACCGTCGAGCGGTTCTCGCACGTCCAGCATATCGTCTCCACGGTCTCGGGCAGGCTCCGGGAGGGGATGGACCGGTTCGACGTGCTGCGGTCCTGCTTCCCGGCGGGGACCGTCTCGGGCGCCCCGAAGGTCCGGGCGATGCAGATCATCGGCGAGACGGAGAGGCTCCGGCGCGGGGTCTACGCGGGTGCCGTCGGCTACCTCGGCTTTGCCGGCACGATGGATCTTGCAATAGCCATCCGGACGGTCGTCGTGCGGGGCGGCGTCGCCTCCGTCCAGGTGGGTGCGGGGATCGTGGCCGACTCCGACCCTGACAGAGAGTGGGCCGAGACCGGGAACAAAGGCCGGGCGATGCTTGCGGCGCTCGGCGCGGCGGAGGTGGAATGATGCGGGTGCTCGTCGTCGACAGTTACGACAGTTTCACCTTCAACCTCTGTCAGCAGATCGGGGCGCTCGGTGCGGAGCCGGTCGTGGTGAAGAGCGATACGCCGTTTGAGCAATTCTCTCCCGAATCCTTCGGCCGGGTCGTCCTCTCGCCCGGCCCGGGGCATCCCCGGGAGTGCGCCCTCTATCGGGAGGTCCTCTCGACGATCAGCCGGACGGTTCCGACCCTCGGGGTCTGTCTCGGTCACCAGGCGATCGGCCTCGTCTTCGGAGCCAGGATCGCCAGGGCCGACCGGCTGATGCACGGGAAGCGGTCGCTCATCCGGCACGACGGCACGGGGATCTACGCCGGGGTGGCGAGCCCCCTCGTCGCGACCCGCTACCACTCGCTCGTCATCGACCCGGCCACGGTCCCGGACTGCCTCGCGGTGACCGCCAGAAGCGACGACGGGGCGGTCATGGGTGTCCGGCACCGGGAGTTCCCGATCGAGGGAGTGCAGTTCCACCCGGAGAGCATCCTCACCCCCGACGGGACCCGGCTGATGGAAAACTTCCTCTTCGGTCCGGGAGGCGGGACATGATCCGGGAGGCGATCGCCCGGGTCTCATCGGGTACGGACCTCACCCCGGCCGAGGCGGGAGCGGCGATGGAGGAGATCGTGCGGGGCGCCGCGACCCCCGCCCAGATCGGCGGTTTCCTCACGGCGCTCCGGATGAAAAGGGAGACTGTCGCCGAGATCGCGGCATTCGCGCGTGTCATGCGGGCGGCTGCCGTCCCGGTCCCTCTCCCCGCCACGGAAGCGCGGGTGGATACCTGCGGGACCGGGGGCGACGGTGCGGGAACCTTCAACATCAGCACCGCGGCCGCCTTCGTCGCGGCCGGTGCGGGGGTTTCCGTCGTGAAGCACGGGAACCGGGGCGTCTCGAGCCGGTGCGGCTCTGCCGACGTCCTCGAGGCGCTCGGCGTCTCCGTTGCGATCCCGCCCGACCGGGTCGCGGAGGTTCTTTCGGCCGCCGGGATCGCCTTCCTCTTCGCCCCGGCCTACCACCCGGCGATGCAGCACGCCCGGTCGGCCCGCGAGGAGATCGGCATCCGGACGGTCTTCAACCTTCTCGGCCCCCTCACGAACCCGGCAGGTGCCGGAGCGCACCTCCTCGGCGTCTACGACCCCCACCTGACCGTCCCGGTCGCCCGGGTGCTCGGGGACCTCGGTGCGGAGCGGGCGATGGTGGTCCACGGCGACGGTCTCGACGAGATCGCGACGAGCGGGCCGACGACGGTTGCGGAACTCCGGGACGGCGAGGTCGTAACGTATACGCTCGACTGCACGGAGTTCGGGATTCCGCGCTCATCCGTCGCCGCTCTCCGGGGCGGCGGGGTGGAAGAGAACGCCCGGCTCCTCCTCTCCGTCCTCGCGGGGGAGAACGGCCCCGCCCGGGATATCGTCGTCCTCAACGCCGGGGCGGCGATCTACCTCGGCGGGAAAGCCGATGACGTCGCCGGCGGCATCGCCCGGGCGGAAGCGTCGATCGATTCGAGGGCGGCGCTGGATCGGCTCCGCCGGCTGGTCGAGGCGACCGGAGGCGGGGCATGATCCTCGACGAGATCGTCAGGGCGACCGGCGAGCGCCTCGCGAACCTCGCCCCCCTTCCTGCGTTCGATCCCGACGCCGTGCCTCGCCGGAGTCTTGAACAATCCCTCCGGGGTTGCCGGGAGAGACGCGCGATCATCGCCGAGGTGAAGTACGCCTCCCCGTCACGCGGGAGGATCCACGAAGGCGGCACTCCGGAGGCGATCGCCCGGGAGTTCGTCGCCGCCGGAGCCGCCGGGCTCTCGGTCCTCACCGAACCCACCTATTTTGGGGGCAGTACGGAGAACCTCGTCCGGGTGCGGCGTGCGGTCCCGGTCCCGATCCTCAGGAAGGACTTCATCATCGACGAGCGTCAGCTCAGCGAAACCCGGGCGCTCGGCGCCGATGCCGTCCTCCTGATCGCCCGGGTGCTCGGGAGCCGTCTCTCCGCGTTCGTTGACGAGGCGCACGCGCTCGGTCTCGAGCCGCTCGTCGAGGTCCACGACAGGGACGAGATGGAGCAGGCCATCGCCACCGGGGCGGGCCTCATCGGGATCAACAACCGCAACCTCGAGACGATGAGGGTCGATCTTACGACGACGGTCCGCCTTGCAGAGGCGGCACGCGGCGAGGGGAGGACCGTGGTCTCCGAGAGCGGCATCGCCTGGCCCTACGACGTCCGGCGCCTCTCCCGGCACTGCGATGCGTTCCTGATCGGGTCCGCCCTGATGTCGGCCAGGGACCGGCGGAAAAGACTGGAGGGATTTATATTCGCGTGAAGATCTGCGGGATGACGAGCCCGGAAGACGCCAGAGCGGCAGCCGCGGCGGGAGCCGACGCGATCGGCGTGGTGCTCGCGAGCCCCTCGCCGCGGTCGGTGAGCCCTGATGCGGCCCGGGAGATATTCGCGGCGGTCCCGCCGTTCGTGACGAGGGTCGCCGTCACCTCGACCGCCCGGGCGGAGGACCTCGCGGAGATCCTCCTCTTGCGGCCGGATGCGGTGCAGGTCTCGGGCAGCCTTTATCTGCCCCGGGATACCGGGGTCGCGGTCATCCGGATGCTTGCGCCCGGCGACCCCCCGCGGGGCGACTGCGACGCGGTGATCGTCGACGGCAGCCACGGCACCGGGCGGGCGTTCGATCCCGGATACGCGAGAAGATGCGTGGCTTCCTCCCCGGTGCCGGTCATCCTCGCGGGTGGGCTTTCCCCCGGCAACGTCGCCGCGGCAATCCGGAAGGTAAGGCCCTACGCCGTCGACGTCGCTTCAGGCGTCGAGGCAGCGCCGGGGGTCAAGGACGAGCGCCTCATGCGGGAGTTCGTGAAGATATGCAGGACGATCGATTCATGAAAGCAGGACGATACGGAGTATACGGCGGGCAGTACGTGCCCGAAACCCTGATGAGCGCGTTGATCGAGCTTGAGGAGACCTACGGGCGGGTCCGTGAGGACCCGGAGTTCTCCCGCCGGCTCTCCTGGTACCTGCACGAGTATGCCGGGCGGGAGACCCCGCTCACCTTCTGCGAGAACCTCTCCCGCGACCTCGGCTGCCGGGTTTACCTGAAGCGGGAGGACCTCCTCCACGGCGGTGCGCACAAGCTGAACAACACCCTCGGCCAGGCGCTCATGGCGAAGTTCATGGGCAAGCGGCGGCTCATCGCCGAGACCGGCGCCGGGCAGCACGGCGTCGCGACGGCGATCGCGGGCGCGGCCCTCGGTCTCCCCGTCGAGGTCTACATGGGCGAGGTGGACACCCGGCGCCAGGCGCTCAACGTCTTTCGGATGGAACTCCTCGGTGCCCGGGTCATCCCGGTCGTCTCCGGGACGCGGACCTTGAAGGACGCCATCAACGCGGCGATGCGCGACTGGGTGGCGAACCTCCGGGAGACCCACTACCTGCTCGGCTCCTGCGTCGGCCCGCACCCCTTCCCCCGAATCGTCCGCGACTTCCAGTCGGTCATCGGCGAGGAGGCGCGGCGGCAGGTGCTCGAACGGGAAGGGCGGCTCCCCGATACCGTCGTCGCCTGTGTCGGCGGGGGTTCGAACGCGATCGGGATCTTCTACCCGTTCACAAACGACGACGTGGCGCTGGTCGGCGTTGAGGCGGGCGGCGAGGGGCTTGAGTCCGGCCATCACGGGGCCTCGCTCTCGCGGGGCTCGGTCGGGGTCTTCCAGGGGGCGCTCTCCTACCTCCTCCAGGACGATGACGGCCAGGCGCTCGAGACGCACTCCGTCGCCGCGGGCCTCGACCACCCCTCCGTCGGGCCGGAACACGCCATGCTGAAGGACTCGGGAAGGGTCCGCTACGAGGCGGTCACCGACGCCGAGGCCCTCCACGCCTTCCGCTACCTCTCCCGTACCGAAGGGATCATCCCGGCGCTCGAGTCGGCCCATGCGGTCGCCTACGCCCTCCGGGCGGCCGACGACCTCGATAAGGACGGCATTCTCGTCATCAACCTCTCGGGGAGGGGCGACAAGGACGTCGCCGACATCGCGAGCCTTCACGGGGGTGCGGCATGAGCAGGATCGAGCGCCTCTTTGCCCGGAAAAGCCCGGTCTTCATCGGGTTTACCGTCGCCGGAGACCCTGATAGAGAGAGATCGTTCGGGGTGGCGGCGGCGATGGTCGATGCGGGCGTCGACCTCCTCGAGATCGCCGTCCCCTACTCCGACCCGGTGGCGGACGGCCCCGTGATCGAACGGGCGCACGTTCGCGCCCTCCGTGCGGGCACCACGCCGGACGACGTCTTCACGCTCGTCCGACGGGTCAGGGAGTACGCGCCGGGCCTTCCCGTCGTCCTCTTCACCTACTACAACATCGTCTACCGCCGGGGACCCGACCGGTTCTTTTCGGAGGCCGCGGCCGCCGGTGCGGACGGCGTCCTCATCGTGGACCTTCCCGCCGAGGAGTCGGAAGAGGTCGGGCCATCCTCTCTCCGGTACGGGATCGACCGGATCGCGCTCATCGCCCCGACGACGTCGCCGGAGCGCCGGCGGAGGACCCTCCGGGACGCCTCCGGGTTCGTCTACCTGATCTCGCTTGAAGGGGTGACCGGCGAGCGCGACCGGTTGCCTCCCATCGCCGGGCTGGTCGATGCGGTGCGGAGGGAGACGGACCTTCCGCTCGCCGTCGGGTTCGGGGTCTCGCGCCCGGAACACGTCCGGAGCGTCGTCGATGCCGGCGCGGACGGCGTCATCGTGGGAAGCGCCCTCGTCCGGATCGTCGAGGAGCACATGGGCGACGAGGCCGGGATGCACGAAGCCCTCCGCACCGCGATCAGGGCGCTCAAGGGCGGGCTCGCCCCCGACTCGGGGGTGGAGGGATGAGACGGGCCATCGGGTTCCTGCTCAACCCTATCGCCGGGATGGGCGGCACGGTGGGGCTCGCGGGGACGGACGGCGTGGTCGCGGAAGCCCTCCGGCGCGGAGCGGCCCCACGCTCGGCCGGTCGGGCCGTGCAGGTCCTCTCTCTCCTCAAAGACGACGATATCACATGGTGCACCTGTTCGGCGCCGATGGGCGAGGACGCCCTTATTGACGCAGGGATCGACCGCTCCACGGTCCTCTACCGCCCCGCCGTCTCGACCGGCGCCGCCGATACGAAGGCCGCCTGCCGGGCGTTTCTTGAGGCCGGGGTCGATCTCGTCGCCTTCTGCGGCGGGGACGGGACGGCACGGGACGTCTTCGACGCCGTCGGCCGGGAGGTGCCGGTCCTCGGCATCCCTGCCGGGGTGAAGATGTACTCGGCGGTCTTTGCGGTCGACCCTCCGGCGGCGGTCACCCTCATCCGCGAGACGGGGCGAGCCCCCTGCCGAGACTCCGAGGTGATGGATATCGATGAGGGGGCCTACCGGTCGGGCCGTCTTGCCGCCCGGCTCTACGGGTATGCACGCGTTCCGTATCTTCCGGAGCGGATACAGAGCGGAAAGCAGGTCTTCGAGCAGCAGGACGAGGAGCGGGCGAAGGACGATATCGCCGCGTTCATCAACGAGGTCATGCTGCCGGATACGCTTTATATCATCGGCGCCGGGAGCACGACGGCCCGGATCATGGAGCGGCTCGGTCTTGCCCCGACCCTCCTCGGGGTCGACGCCGTCCGGGGCGGGGAGGTCGTCGCCCGCAATGCCGACGAGAAGACGCTTCTCTCCCTCCTCGACAGATACCCGCGGGCGAAGATCGTCGCGAGCCCCATCGGCGCCCAGGGGTTCGTTCTCGGGCGGGGAAACCAGCAGATCAGCCCGGCCGTCATCCGGAAGGCCGGACTACGGAACCTGATCGTGGTTGCCACGCCGGGAAAGCTCGCCGCGACTCCCCTCCTGTACGTCGACTCCGGCGATGCGGCGCTCGACCGGGAGGTCGGGGACTCTTTCCTGGTTGTCTCCGGCTACCGGATGGCGCAGCGGAAGCGGGTCGTCCATCCCATGTGACCCGAAAACCCAGGGTTTATCCCCGGTCGGCGTCTAACCTCTCTTGGTGACATCCTTCGACCCCTCGGTCCTCGGGATCTTCGTCTTCGGCCTCTTCGCCGGCATCTGCCCCTGCAACAGCGTCCTCTGCCTCGGCCTTATCGGGTATCTGACGAGCGGGAAGACCGATCTCACGCTTGCCGGCATCCTTAAACTGACTGTGGCGTTCTCGTTCGGGACCGTCCTCGTCCTCCTGCCGCTCGGGGCGGTCGCGGGCTACGTCGGGGAGTACCTCCTCTTCCTGAACGAGACCGTCGCGTGGGCGATCGGCGGGGTGCTGTTGATCCTTATGGGGCTGCAGCTCCTGCACGTCTACAAACCGCCGATACGAAGCATCTTCAATCTCTTCCGGGCGCCCATCTCTTACTCCGTCACGGGGGCGTTTCTGCTCGGGCTCTCGTTCGGGGCGATCACCGTGGGGCGCGGGGCGCCGATGCTGCTCGTCGTCCTGACCTACATCGCGCTCTACCAGACGGCGGTCGAGGGGTTCTTTACGATCCTTGTGTATGCGGTGGGGCTCTCGCTCCCCCTGATAGCGATCAGCTCGCTCGGGGGCGCTCTCGGGAAGAAGGTCAAGGAGAGGGCGAGGGTGAGCGGCGAGGTCTTCGACCGGGTTGTCGGCGTCGCGATCATCGCGATCGGGGTCTATTTCCTGTACCTTGCGTTCCTGTGATGGCCCTCGGAAGGTGTTGTTCTGTTCTCCGGGGTCATTCCTATCTTTTCCTGTTGGGGCGCCCCTCTTCCCGGGAATCGGGGTCCAGTGAGGGAATCAGCCGGAGGGCGGCATAGAGGACCACTGCGACGAGAACGCATTCGAGGTAAAACCCGAAAAGCGTGAACGCGGAGAAGACCAGGTTGTATGCGGGCGTATCCACGGCGAGCGGGAGGGCGCTCATGACGCCGTCGAAGAGCCACCCAAATATGGGAACTCTATCTGCGAGCAACGGGGCGGGCCCGCCCGCCAACCTGTCAGGGTTCACCAGCAGGGCGACGACGAAGGGGACCGAGGCCGCAACGGCGACGAGCATCGCCTGCCGCTGTCTGCGGACCGGGACGGCGCCCTCGATCAGGGGGAGCGGCGTCGCGGCTCCCGCGACTGCAAGGGTGACGATCACGAGGGCGAAGACGGGGAGGAGGGACTGCGGTTCCGATGTCCCGGCGATGTCGACGAAGAGCGCCCAGACTGCGCACGCACCGACCGCAACAAGGGGCGGGATCGCCGCTCGCCGCCGGTTCCGGGCTATAGTTCTTCTATGATGGGTTGAGGTGGCTCTATACAACATTTCTGCACTCACAAGGGGTTTGATCCGGGAACGGGGCTCTATATCCTGTGTGAAGGTCAACGTTCTTCTATAAACGATTTCTGTCACAAACCTCTACATGTCGGTCAGCCCCGGGTTTTCGACCGGGATCGTGCGGCGTACCTCGCATCCGGGCCACTCCCGGGATCAACCACGCTTCCCTCTCCCGCAGGCCGGGGTCAACGCCGGAACGCTCCGGTACCGTCTTGAGGTCCTCCGCCGGACGGGGAAGGTCCACTCAGAGCACGATCACGGGTTCCTTATTACGCAAGCAGTAAGGCGACCTGCGGGCAGGAGATCGGTGGGATACGGGAGCAAATTTCCGGTATCTTATAATACCGGGAATGGCGCGGAAAGAGGTGCATCTGCACCCGGGATCGCCGGTGCATCGGTGACCCGGCACTGTCCGCAGAAAAGATCTCTATACATTATGTACAGACTATGGAATCGGCCGCCCCAAGGTCCTGTCGTGTGAACGCAATGATGCAATCGGGATTTTCTCCCGGGGACGGAGTCCCCTCCGTCCTCTGATGCGGGGTGATCGTGATGGTGTACCAGGATGCTTCCGGGCCGAACACGACCTCTTTCATCGGGCGGAATCTCCCTCCCGAGACTTCATAGAGCCTTCCATGGGTCTCGTTGTACTCCGCTCCGTACATATTTATACCCGCGAGCAGTGTCATGCCCCGCTCCCGGAAGGGGATATCTTCCAGAGTGATGGCGTCGACCTCCCGTAAGAGGGCGAGGGGATGTACCCCCTGCATAGGGTGGTCAATTTTCTGCGATTTGACGGCCACGGTTCCGTCCGGCCCTACGTACGCCTCGTAGACGTGCCGCTCGCCGTTTTCCTCCCCGTAAAAGAAGAGCCATATCACCCGGATCGCGCCGTCCCCGGCGATGTCGGTCTCCAGTTGCAGTAGCACTGCCGACTCGTTCTCGACGCCCGTTTCCTCAACGGCGATCTCCCAGAGGTGGAGGACGGCCGGGTTGTACGCCGGGGACCTGAGACGGGTGATGTTCTCGATACGCGCAACGTCCGGGCTCTCCGGCAGGACGAAGAAGTGGATGCAAACATAGATGAACGCCATCCCCACGATAACGATAAGGATCTTTCTCATGATTCAGGTCGCTCCGGGTCGACTGTAAAGTTTCATTGCGGCACGAAGATCAGACCGGTTCTTTTCTTGCAGTACGCTCATCCACGAACCGCACGATGATGCTGCCGAAAAGCAGGACGAAAAACAACCACCGAAGAAGGGAATCGGCGCGGATGTCGAGGATATAATCCCGGTAGATATTGACCCCGAGGAGAACCGCAGCAAGGGCGAGCATCAATTTCCAGAGATACGAGAGGTAGTTGCAGAGCATGACCGTCAAAGGGTTTCGCCCGGTCGATCCGCGACCCGGCGACCGGTATCCATACCGGAGAGTTCGACGTTCTTCTATATACCCTTATGTGACGCGCCTCCTCACCAGGTTTTCCGGAGAGAATTTTCAACCGAAAATAGCCGCCGCAGGTCGAAAACAGGGCTCGGCGCCGAACGACAGGAGACGACCCGGGTACCGGCACCTCTCCGGGCGCCGACGTGTAGAGGGGTTTGAGAGAAGACGTAAATAACGTTACAGCCCAGTCTCAGGATAATAAGATCCAGGCGGGGGTCTTTATGAGGATGAAGGGATGGCAACGGAATCGACGATAACGGGGAAGGTGCGGGAGCGCCGGGTTAGCCGGGGGATGAAGGCGGAACGAGTCTTCATCGTGGCCCGGAAAGAATTCACCGACCAGGTTACGGGCTGGCGGTTCCTGGTGATCCTCGCCCTGTTCCTCGCCATCGCCCTGGCGGGGACGTACAGCGGGGTCGTGAGCTACGAGAGGGAACTGGACCGGTATGCCCAGGAACTGGAGGCGATGGACGACCGGTTCGATGAATCGGGGTGGATAATAATGCCCTCCAAACCGCCGGTCGAGAACGTTTACTCCTCGATGTTCCTCGTGCTGATCTCCTACGGGAGCCTCCTCGCCATCGCCGTCGGGTTCAACCTGGTCTCCGGGGAGAAGGAGTCCCGATCGCTCAAAAGCCTTCTCTCCCACCCGGTCTACCGTGACGAGATCATCAACGGCAAGGCGCTCGGGGGCGTCGCGCTGCTGGTACTCGTCATCGGAGGGGTGCTCCTCATCGCAACCGCGCTGCTCCTCGTCCTCTCGATCGTGCCCTCCCCCGACGACCTCTGGGTGATCCTGACCTATGCCGGCGTCACCCTCCTTCTCCTCGTGACGTTCTTCTCCATCGCGCTTGCCTTCTCCACCCTCTGCCGGGAGAGCGGCAGCGCCCTGCTTCTTGCGGTGATCGCCTTCATCCTCCTCTCATTCGTGATCCCCTACGCCTTCGCGCAGATCGGCCCGGCGCTTATGATGGAAGAGCCCGACCCCGCCGCATACGGAGGGGACACCTCGTCGGAAGGCTTCCAGGCAGAGATTATGGCATACTACGAGCGGCAGGATGTCATCACGAGCGCCAGAAACCTCCTCTCCCCGGAGATGGCCGTCAACAACTTGATCCAGACGGTGCACAACTCCCACAACTCTCCGGGAACGACCTTTGAAAACATGCTCGGCGAGATATGGTCGAGCGTGGTTGCACTGATCTTCTACCCCGTCGTCTTCTTCGCCATCGCATACGCGCGGTTCATGCGGATGGATATCCGGTGACCGAATGAAGGGTCCCGGGCTTCCTCTGTCGCACAGGAGGGGTCCCGTCGCTCACTTTCAGAAAGAGAGGGCGGATGTGTAGAGAGATGTGAGAGAAGAGATAAATATCGTGAGGTCGAGGAAGTAGTGCGGGTGCCGGAATCGGGCATTCGTACAAGTTGTGGGGCGCATCATCCTGCCGTGAACTGCGGATGTGTGGCCCCACATGCCCGGAGGGCCACTAGAACTGTTGGCTGTCATCAGGGATAGCCGTTATGGTTCCACGGCCTCCCCGGGTACGCATGAACAGAGGTGAAAAAAACATCATGAAACAGAAAAAGATGTTCGGACCGTATGCTGTTGCCGTCATCGGCCTGCTTCTCGTCTGCATGGCAGTGGCGCCGGTCAGCGCGGAGAACGGGCTGCATGCCGTGGCCATTGACGGGGGCTCGCTCCTGATCAATGAGGACGGAGGCATTGACTGCACTGCCACAGCTGATACGTACGTCGGCTCCTATATACCCGGGGTAACCTACCAGATCGAGGTGGATTGTGAATACAGGGATTATAATGTGGTAGTTGGACAAACGGCCCAATTCCGCTTGGAAGGGCCGGATGGGTCCGTAACCACGAAGTCCATTTTCGATGTCCCGCTTATCAATAACAACTGGCAGGGAACGTTGTCGATTCCCTTTACGCCCGCCAGTCCCGGTTCGTACCACTGGGAGATCGCGTGCAGTGAAGGTTCCGAGAGCGCTTCGGCCCGCGGAGATCTCATCCTATCATAAGGATAACCCACGATGGCGGCCGATTCCTCCTCTTCCCAATTTTTTGGCCTCTTCAATGCCGGGGCCCCGATTGTCGCCGCCCTGCTCCTCATTGTCACGGCGATACCTACCCCGGTATATGCCGATGACGCGGATTCACTAGCCGGAGCCATCGGGGTGCTCACCGACCACCGGCGGGTCCCCGGCCTCGACGACGGACCGGCTGCCGACTATATCGCCGGGAGACTGGAGGAGTACGGCTACGACGTACAGCAGGAGACCTTTGCCGTCGAGACGGATGCGGGACCGGCCACGACCCGGAACGTCGTCGGTATCAAGGAGGGCTCCGGGCCGGGGATCGTCGTCGTCTGCGCCCATTACGACGTCGACGGTCCCGACTGCCCCGGAGCGGACGACAACGCCGCCGGGGTCGCCGTGATGCTCGAGGTTGCCCGGGCGCTCCGGACGGAACCCCTGAATCGGTCGGTCTGCTTCATCGCCTTCTCCGGTGAGGAGGTGGGGCTTCTCGGGAGCGCCGACTGGCTGGAACGCCATGCAAACCTCCGCGAGGAGATCGTCGCGGCCGTCAACCTCGACTGCGTGGCGCGCGGCGACGAACTCCACATAGATACCCTGCCCCAGTACCGCTGGATGCTGGACGCAGTTCCGGAGTCCCCGGCGATCAAGACCGGACCGGGCCTTGGGGGCGACCACCAGCGCTTCTGGGAGCGTCACATCCCCGCCGCCCTGATAACCGACACCAGCGGCTATACCCTGCGGCAGACCCGGAACGATACGCCCGAGACCCTGAACCTCTCCCTGGCGGCGTCCTGCACCGAGGCGGTGACCGGCATGGTCCGGACCCTTGCCGCCGCGGACGACACGACACCCCCGGCGGTGGAGGGCTCGGTCGACGAAGACGGGACGATCCGATATGCCGTCTCCGGGCCGTCGATCACGCACCTCATCGTCGACGGGACGGACTTCGGGGTCCTCGCATCAGGGCAGGTCACCCTCCCCGCAGGCCCCCATGCCGTCCGGGTCGTCGCCTACGATGCGGCCGGGAACCGAGGAATCCTGGACCTGGAAGCCGATGTCCCGGATACCGGGCGCGACGCTCCGGGGTCCGGCCATCAGCCCGGGGGCATCAGCATCCCCTGGAAGCGGACTGAAGAAGAACGCGAGAAGTACGGCATGCGAGAGTACGGCACGCTGTTTGTCCCCCTCTCCTACGATTATCCGGGAGAGGCGGAGGCCGGGACTCGCGTCGACGGCTACGTGGACGGTATCCGGATCACCGGGCTTGAGGAGGGGCATGTCGTCGTCTACGCCCCGGGCAGCCACCGATACGAGGTGGTTGCGGCCGCCGCCGGAACCGTGGTCGGGTACGACGAGGATACGTTTCTCGTCAAACGCATGTATGACAGTCCCGGGGCTTACTACATCCGGGACAACTCTGTGCAGGAAGAGCCAATCCGCAAGGACCCGCTCCCTCTGGTTCCGGTCGCGTGTGTCGTCGCCGCCTCGCTCCTCGCCGTCGGGTATCTCTTCTCGCGGAGCATCGTCTCGCGGAGGCGATGATATCGACCGTATGGTATAACAGAGGTAATCTATGACAGCAGAACGAGTCTTCATTGTGGCCGGGAAGGAGTTCACCGACCACCTCACCAGCCGGAAGTTCCTGGTGATCCTTGCGTTGTTCCTGATGTTAACCCTGCTCGGCATGCATCAGGGGATCGACCAGTACAACCAGAACCTTGAAACGTATAACCAGCAGCTGCAGGCGGCGGGAGACGCCGCCGGTCCGGCGGGGATGATGCCCGAGCGGCCGTCGATCCTGATCATCTTCCAGCAACTGGAGAGTTCGCTGATAGTCTTCGGCGGCGTCCTCGCGATTGCGATGGGGGCCGACCTGGTCTCGAAGGAGAAGGAGTCCCGGTCGCTCAAAAGCCTTCTCTCCCATCCGGTCTACCGTGACGAGATCATCAACGGCAAGGCGCTCGGGGGGATGGCCGCTCTCGGGGTCGCTCTTGTCGTCGCGTTCGCGCTCACCTTCGCCGTCCTCCTCGTCTTCTCGATCGTGCCGACGGCGGACGAGGTCAGCGCCGTCCTGATCTTCGGGCTCGCCTCGTTCCTGTTCCTGCTGGCGTTCTTCGCCCTCGCCCTCGCGCTCTCGGTCGTCGTGAAAGAGAGCGGGCATGCGGTGGTCTACGGTCTCACGCTCTTCTTCGCCTTCACCTATCTGTTACAGATGTTCGGGATGGTTCTTGCAGGCGCGGTTGCTGGAGACATACCGGAGAGACCGGAAATGCCGATGACCGTGGACGGGCGTCCGGTTGATGAAGTGGCATGGAAGGCGTACCAGGAAGAGTCCGGGCAGTACATCGAGGAGATGGAGGTTTACCAGAGCAAACAGCAATTCGTTACCGATACGGTCTACCTCTTCTCCCCGATGATGACCTATAATGCCGTGGCCTCGACGGTTGCCTATCCCTCGGAAATGCCACCGGAGGAGGCGGCAAGCGCGATCTGGAGAAATCTCGCGGCTCTGATCGCCTTCCCGTCGGTCTTCTTCGCCGCCGCGTATGTTACGTTCATGCGGATGGACATCCGGTGACCGGACGACGGGTCCCCGGGACTCCCCTGCCGCACAGGACGGATACAACCTCCCGCTTTCGGGGAGACGGCGGCCGGACGTGTAGAGGGGTTTGAGAGAAGACGTAAATAACGTTACAACCCAGTCTCTGGATAATAGCCTCCGGGCGGGGGTCTTTGCGAGGATGAAGGGATGGCAACGGAACCGATGGCAACAGGGGAGGCGCGAGAGCGCCGGGGGATGAAGGCGGAACGGGTCTTCATCGTGGCGCGGAAAGAATTCACCGACCAGATCACGGGCTGGCGGTTCCCGGTGATCCTCGCCCTGTTCCTCGCCATCGCCCTGATAGGGACGTACGGCGGGGTCGGGAGTTACGAGAGGGATCTGGACCGGTATACCGAGGAACTGGCGGCGGTGGACGACCGGGTCGACGGACCGGAGCGGATGATGCCCTCGAAACCGCCGGTCGCGGACATTTACTCCTCGATGTTCCTCATGCTGATCTCCTACGGGGGCCTCCTTGCCATCGCCGTCGGGTTCGACCTGGTCTCGAAGGAGAAGGAGTCCCGGTCGCTCAAAAGCCTTCTCTCCCACCCGGTCTACCGGGACGAGATCATCAACGGCAAGGCGCTCGGGGGCGTCGCGCTGCTCGCCATCGTCGTCGGGGGGGTGCTCCTCCTCACCACCGCGCTGCTCCTCGTCCTCTCGATCGTACCCACCCCCGGCGACCTCTGGATGATCCTGACCTATGCCGGCGTCACCCTCCTCTTCCTCGTGACCTTCTTCTCCATCGCGCTTGCGCTCTCCACCCTCTGCCAAAAGAGCGGCAGCGCCCTGCTCCTCGCGATGGTCGTCTTCGTCCTCCTCGTGTTCCTGGCCCCCTACGCCACCGCGCAGGTAGGCATGGCCTTCATGATGGAGAAGCCAGACCCCGCCGCATACGGAGGGGACACCTCATCGGAAGGCTTCCAGGCGGAGATCGCGGCATACACCGGGCAGATGAAGATGGTCGAGAGTGCCATCAACCTCTTCTCGCCGCAGATGGCCGTCAACACGCTCATCAACGGGATATCCAGCTCCCCGGGGACGACCCTTGACGATACGCTCGGCAGGATCTGGTCGAGCGTGGTGGCGCTGATCCTCTATCCCGTCGCCTTCTTCGCCGTCGCGTACACGCGGTTCCTGCGGATGGATATACGGTGACCGGCAGGCGCGCACTTCCCACCGTGCGGAAGGGCGTGCCGACGATATCCCCGGATTTCAGCATCCGGGGCGAGTATGCACGGTTTTTGCCGGGTAATCTCTCATACCTGCGATCCGGAGGTCAAGGTATATTCCCACTGGAAACCGACCGGATCGCCGCCGGATGAATCAATAAACAACATACCAGGAGAATGCGGCGGCCTGGGTAGCGCGGCGACAGTTCTATGAAATGGACAGAAATGTTAAGGATAGGAACACCGACGTCTCAATCGGTCAATATCGCGCGTGGTATCCCGCGGGGGCCGGGGAGTTCGATTGGTGTCGCACCCCGGCTCCCAACAGCGTGCCCGGAGGACAATACGGGTGTTAACTTTCATCAGGGATAATTGTTGCGGTCCCGGGATCATCCCGGGCACGCATGAACGAGGTGAAAAGATCATGAGAAAACGAAAAAAAGATCGCCGGGCCGTGTGCCGCGACCATTGACGGGGGCAGGATGACGGGGATTCAGGCAGCGGAACGAGTCTTCATCGTGGCCGGGAAGGAGTTCACCGACCACCTCACCAGCCGGAAGTTCCTGGTGATCCTTGCGCTGCTCCTGATGTTTGTCCTGCTCGGCATGCACCAGGGGATCGACCAGTACAACCGGGACCTCGAAGTATATAACCAGCAGCTGCAGGCGGCGGAAGACGCCGCGGGTCCGGCGGGGATGATGCCCGAACGGCCGTCGACCCTCTTCGTCTTCCTGTACCTGGAGAGTTCGCTGATAGTCTTCGGCGGCGTCCTCGCGATTGCGATGGGGGTCGACCTGGTCTCGAAGGAGAAGGAGTCCCGGTCGCTCAAAAGCCTTCTCTCCCATCCGGTCTACCGTGACGAGATCATCAACGGCAAGGCGCTCGGGGGGATGGCCGCTCTCGGGGTCGCTCTTGTCGTCGCGTTCGCGCTCACCTTCGCCGTCCTCCTCGTCTTCTCGATCGTGCCGACGGCGGACGAGGTCAGCGCCGTCCTGATCTTCGGGCTCGCCTCGTTCCTCTTCATGCTTGCGTTCTTCGCCCTCGCCCTCGCGCTCTCGGTCGGCGTGAAAGAGAGCGGGCATGCCGTGGTCTACGGTCTCACGCTCTTCTTCGCCCTCACCTATCCGCTGCAGATGTTCGGGATGGTTCTTGCGGGCGCGGTTGTCGGGGATATGCCGCAGAAACCGGAGATGCCTGCATGGACGGATTCTGAAGGAGTGAACCACGTACCGTACGATGAGGCGTATGAGGAAGAGTGCGACCGGTACGCCGCAGAGCTGGAGGTTTACCAGAATAAACGGCAATTCGTCACCGATATGGTCTACCTCTTCTCGCCGGTGAGAACCTATAGTGCCGTGACCTCGACGACCGTCCATCCTTCGGAACTGCCGCCGGAGGAGGCGGCAGACCGGATTTGGCGGAATCTCGCGGCGCTGATCGTCTTCCCGGCCGTCTTCTTCGCCGCCGCATACGTGAAGTTCATGCGGATGGATATACGATGACCGGGCAAGAAGCCCGAAAACGGGCGGTTTCGGGAAGAGAAAAAAGGATGTAACGGCGATGCCGAGAAAGTAGTGCGGGTGCCACCGCAACAACAGAGAAACAGAAGATGAAACGAAGAAACGCTATCGCGGTCGTGGCAGTGCTGGCGCTGGTTGTACTGGCGGCCGCCGGTGCGATCTCTGCAATCCGGATCGATCAACGGAATCCCGGGGTCGAAGAAGCGCCTGTCGCAGAGGGTGCGGGCGGGATCGAGATCCCGGCCGCAAAAAACCTGGGTAGAATGTATACGGACGGCGACGGCGATACGGCAAGCGCGGCGCCAAACGGATATACGACCGTCTCTGCCGGTTACAACGTCTTCACGGCGAATTACACGCATGTCAACGACGAAGACGGCGACGGACAGGGAGCGATCTACCGCCTGACGGTATACGACGCCCGGAGTATCGCACATACGAAGCAAATAGACGTGGACCGGGCGACCGACGGCACCATCAGCGTGGCCTTCGATTCGCATGGCAGCGGCGACGCCCAGTACGAGCTCTGGTGCGAGACGCACGACCTGTTCGATACAGAAAAGGCATCGGACATAGGCACCGGCGACCTCGATTACATCTAAAACGGTGATCCAATTGAGCGAAAAAGTATTATGCAGCATCGGCCTGGTGCTGGGCCTTGTTATCCTCCTTGGGTACGGGCTCGTATCGTATGCCGCGGAGGACGTCATTGTGAACGCCACCACCTCCGGCGGCAGGATCGTCTTCCAGGATGACGCCTCCCATGGCGTCTATCTCCTCGGCAGAGCCTGGGCCGACTTCGGGAGCAACGCAACGCTCTCAAACGCGACCCCTTCGCTCGAGACGGGGACGGGAAGAAGCGTCTTCCTTGTCGCATGTGAAAACGACCGGAGAAATGAACCCGGCGGGACCAGGACGGCTGCCTTCACCCTGACCGTCTGGGACCCTGCAGGGGTGTCCCACAGCACCACCCGGGAATTTGGGGGAATTTGCTCTGAAACGCTGAGCGTAGATTGCTCCCCGTCAAAACCCGGAGAGGGGCGGTTCGAGATCACATCGACCATCCGCGAGAGACGGCTGAACCTCCCGGCGGTCTTCGACCGCTGACCTCCTCCCCGACCTCTCAGCACGTCCGGGCGGCGAGAAAGTAGCGTACCGCCCTCCCATCCCTCTCGCTCCTTACGGCACCGTCCCGGATGAGCCGCGCCATATGCCAGGTCACCGATGAACCGGCGATCCCGAGCGTGGATGCGATCTCCTTTCGCGTCATCCCAGGTTCCTCTACGAGAAGGTCGAGTATCCGTTTCCGTGTCCCGTAATGGGGATGTTCGGCCGTCTCCCTTTCGAGAGCCGCCCTGCGGCCCGCGTAATACCGGAGGAACCCGCGATCGTGCTCCATCAGTATCTTCCCCGTCTCGCAGAGGACCTCAAGGTGGTATCGGAGGGTTCCGGCGTTGACTCCCAGCCTGGGGGAGAGGACGGATAGCGTGGTCCCGGGGTTGGCCCGGATGTAGAGATACGCCGCGCGGCGGGTCTCGTGGTTGAGGGCGTTCTTACCGGAGATCTTTCTGTGTCCGAGGAAGGCCCAGGCGGATGCCACTATGAGGATCTGCACCGGGAGGAAGAGCAGGGGAGCGTTCATGAAGACGAAGTCGAGCAGGATCAACTTCAGGGGCACATTCCAGACGGATAACGGGATCGGATCGTCGATTCCCCACTCCGGAAACTCTCCCTCATTCAGTATGGTGTCGGCTGCGCTCCCCGGGGCGATGGAGAGCAGCAGGGCGATGGAAAGCAGCGCTACCTTTGTGAAGAGAGGTCGTTTCGCCATCAAAAAGATCAGGGTGGCGGAGATATAAATGGGGTGCGGTTTTAACTCACCGTTGTGCCGAAGGTATAATCCTGCGTTTCGCGCACTTTCTCTCCGTAAACCTGGAACTGCCACGTTCCGGCTTCCGGAGAGGAGATCCACGCGCGGATTATAGCGTTATCGTAACCGTCGAGGTCGCTGTCGTGATAGGAGGCGTAGGTGCTTCCGCTCGGCGAGATGATCGTCAATGTCAACGACTGCTGCGGAATGAACCAGTTCAGGTTCACGAACAGCGTTGAACTCCCGGACGGGACATACGTGCTGTAATAGTCCGTCTCTCCCTGCTCTATGAGGTAGAAGGCGCAGATCCCGGCATCACCGTCCGGGGCGGCGTTCGTATCGCATTCGCTGCTCCCGGCAAAAGCCGGCGGCACCAGCAGGACCAGTGCAACCATCAGTGCAAAGATGCGGTTGTACGTCATTGTATTCACAGGAGGAGTTCTTCCGTACCTCCATTTAAGTCTTCTCTCACGCCTCTCTACACGTTCTCCGGTCGGAGGCGGATCGACTGCCCGGTGCATGTTATCCGGGAGTCGGGGGCGGGAGGATGGTGGAGAGAGCCTGCTACGCGAAACGGGCGCCGATGCCGCATTCTCCTGCAAAAATGGAGCGGCTGCTATGGCGGGCGTGACCCCCGGTGCCGGTCCTCGTTCCGTCGCGCGCATTTTCTATCGGCCGGCGCAGGAGAAATTTCCGGATGGCTGCGGCATGCTTTCGGGAGCAAAATAGATCAGGGCGCCCCGACGTGTAGAGAGGTTTGAGAGAAATCGTTTATAGAGGTACGGGAAATTATCATGCGTGGGTACCGAAACCGGTATCCCGAACGCGGCGGGAGTTCACCGGCCAAGAGCGAACCGGAGGGGTGAACGTCCCGCATGCCCGAAGGCAAAGGGAATTTGTGCTCTTCCGCTACTTGAAGGTATGTCTCCTCTGCATCCGGGAAGGAATCAGGGGGAACCAAGTTGATGAACGAGATATACGAGACGATTGGAAAGTTCCTCCTGGTCGTGTTCATCGCGGTCTGCTTCGTCATCGCGGCAGCCCTCCTGCTCCTCATTGCTCCCGCGTTCGTCGAGACGACTATGCCGAGCAACTCCTATGCGATCAAGATCACCGGCCTATCCGGTCTTGCCGTGAACGAAACCGCCACGATCATGATCCCGATCCCGGCGAACGCGGCTGGTGTTCCGGCGATGTCGGAGGAGGTGCTTACCGGTCGTTATCAGGCCTTCGGGTGGCGGACATCGATCCGGAAGACACCCTACGGAAAGATGCTTGCGTTCACGACGGCGGAAAGATACGCGCCTGATCTCTCCATATCGTCAGGTGAATTCGAGACGAAAGAAGAGCCACGGCTGCTCGTGCCCGTGCTTGCGACTCCCGGGAACGTGAGCGCCACTGAGTTCACCCGAACGTCGAGCGGGACCTATACCACGGTCGTCTTCCTCGACGGTTTCGTCCCGCCGTCGGAGAACACCACCCCGATCTCGTTCAACCTCAGGTACCGGGGAGGCGGGGGCATGAAACACCTGATAAAGGAAGATACCTGGACGGCGACGGTGAATACGACCGTTCCGGGAGCAGAGTCCGGGTTTATCCCGGTTCCGGCCGGATACCATGTCACTCCCGGGGGGATCTATCTTTGACGGGCGGTCCCGTGTGCGTCGCCCTCCCGGGACGATACTCAATTGTCGTTGGACAAAACTATCTTATCACGGAGAGGGGAATTGAATTGATCTTCGGAGAAGCGAGAACGTATCCGGTCCAGAACGGTATCTTGGAACTCTCTCCCGGCGCCGGAGAGGTTCTGAGGATGACAAACGCGCCTGCGCTCGGAATACGTTGGTCTCTCTTTTTTCTGGCTTTACGGCAGAGCGGCCGGGTCCCCGGGAGAACACTACCGACCGCACGTTATCCGTGACGGTTGCGTCCGCGTGGTGGGAAAGCGATCCCATAGGTCTGATGTGTATAGAAAAGTGACAGAAATAACTTATAGAGGCACGGGGAATTATTACGCATTGGTACTGGAACCGGTTCCAGAAAACGGCGGAGGGTCCACCCGACCAGGAGCGAATCGGATGGGTGAACGTCCCGCATGCCCGGAGGCTAATGAGATCTACGCATTCCATGTACTTAAGTGCCTTTCCGTCCTCCGGAAACAAAACGGAGTTGAAACCCATGAAACGAAAAACTGGAATGCAGGCGTTCTCCCTGATCCTGGTAGTCATTGTTGGCGTCTTCCTCACATCGGCCGGTGCGGCCTATGTGCTCCCGGAAAACCCGTCTTATGAAAATTTCAACGGCTCGGACACCGATTCGCTCTATCTCTCCCATGAAAACCTCTCGCCGCGTGAGGTGACGGATTGGCGGGACCGCATACCCACGGTTCGCGATCTCCCTCCGAACCCGGGGGAGTCTTTCCGGTATGAGGCGGTCTTCTTCCCGGATATCCCCCCTGACGCGGAGGTTGTTGGATGCCGCGCACAGGTCCTTCCCGACGGTGTCGCGGCATCCTATGCCGAGGTGACCGACGTGGCGGCCCCGGCGCCGGACGGTTTTTCGGCCCGGGCGGAGGACTGGATATCCGGCGGGGAAGCCCGGGCAGTGTGTGGATATATCCGGGATGCGGCCGGGCTGTCCGATGAGTATGTTGAGGTTGCATACCATACAACCGTCCGGAGATACCCGGGCGTCGGGCAGATAACCGCAACAACGGCCCTGTACCAGAGTTCTGCCGACGGCGATCCGGGCCACGAGTATTTCTGCCTCGGATCTTACATCGCCATGACACCGGAGGACGGCTGGAGAAACTCGGGATTTCGCGCGAGTTACGACCTGAACGCGCCGTATTACTCCCTGAAACCTTTCGACGGGTTTTTCAGCCAATCCGGCCCCCAGATCTCCCCGCGATACCCGGCATCTCCGGGAGACGTTGTCGGTAAGCTCCTGAACGCCTTCGATATCTTCGGCATATTCTCCGGGTTGTTCGGCCACACGGTCGAGTTTCACGTCCACGACACGACGGGCGTCACCGGCGATCCTGTCGTCCTTCCCGGCGTCGCGGACGGGCTTCACGCTCATGGTATGAGAGGCGTCACCTGGACTACCGGGTGCGGATACTTGACCTCAAGTGCCGCCGGTCCGCTCAACCTGACGCCGGTTTCACAGGTCGTGGGAATACAGCCCGCCGCGAACGACACCGCATGGCACGTTCTGGCGGGCGTCGGCATCGATGCGGAACCCGGCTGGTCGCGGCCCGGGGGGCAACCGCCGTCCTCCTCCCCCTGGGGTCACCTCGTCTTCATCCGCCAAGCGACGGAAGAGGCCTGATGTCGGAGGGCCGGGCGAATACCGTGCCGGCTTCAGACGGCGAAACTGTTGTGCCTGGTATGGGGAGACCAGAATCTGCAAAATTTCAGGGATACGCTGTTTTGTCACCAGCAGTCACCGAACCGGAGCACCTGTATAACAAAGGCTCCGCGTGATCGCGGCACGCTTCCGGGCGTAAAATAATCAGGGCGCCCCGACGTGTAGAGGGGTTTGAGAGAAATCGTTTATAGAGGAACGGAGAATTACTACGCGTGGGTACCGAAATCGGTATCCTGAAAACGGCGGGAGGCCCACCCGACCAGGGGCGAACCCGGATGGGTGAACGTCCCGCATGCCCGGAGGCAACAGGATGTACGCATTCCACGTACTTACTTAAACTGAAGGGTACCGCTGCAGGATATCGGTGAACCCGGGAGCGTTGTGATGAAAAAAACTTCGATTGTTCTGGTTCTCGCCGCTGTCGGGATAGCGGCAATCTGTATTCTGGTCCTCTCAGCGTTCCCGCAGGAGGAGCCTTTTGCTCCCCCCTCCCCCTTTTCTGTGGGTATTTTAGTGGTTAACCGGGACAACGTCTCTCATCAGGTCCATGTGTCGGTCTCCGGCGTGAACGGCACCCTGGATAACGCTCTGCTCTCTTCGGAGAACTTCACGTTCGTCGGTGGCGAAGAACGTATCTACTCAGTGACGATCAACCAGGTCGGGGAATACCTCTACTCCGTCTCGGTCGACGGAAATTCCCCGCACACCGCAGTAAGAGGACTCGATCCTACCGCCGGTGCCATAATCACGATCCTCTCCGATCAAGAAGTCGAGATTGCCCCGACTATCACGTAGCCCTATAATGCTCTCCGGGCGACCGACGGCGGCAATGGGTCCGATTCCGGTAGCGGGTAGTGTATCATCCTTACCGAACAATAGTTGGTATCTCTGCTATGAAATCGGTTCTCTCCTCTGCCCTCATCCTCCGGGGAGTGCTCTCCCCCTTCATTTTCACATTCCGGGCGTTCCGTCCGGGCGTCTGGGTGATCTCCGTGTCGGATCGGCACATCTTTGATCCGTGACCTCTCACGGATTCCCGGCCCGGCGGCACCGGAGGAGCCTGATAACCCCGATAATGATGATCACGACGGAGACGACGGTGATGACGAGTACCGCAAGAGAGATGAGGCCCCGGTACTCCTGGACGACGGGGACCGTACCGAGGAAATACCCGGCGGCTACAATCCCGGTGACCCAGAGGAATCCGCCGAGGGCATTGTAACCGAAGAACTTCGGGTAGCCCATGCGGACGACCCCGGCGATGAACGGTGCGAGCGTCCGGATGTAGGGGACGAACCTGGCGATGACGATGGTCAGGCCGCCGTACCGGTGGTAGAACGATTCGGTGGCGGCAACGTGCGTCTCCCGGATGGGGCACCACCTCGCCCCAAGGAGCGATCTCCCGAGGGTGGCGCCGATATGGTAGTTCGTTGCGTCGCCGAGGACCGCGGCCAGGATGAGAACGGCAATCAGGAGAAGGGGGTTGAGCACCCCGGTTGCGGAGATCACCCCGAGGATGAAGAGGAGCGAATCGCCCGGGAGAAACGGAGTCACGACGAACCCGGTCTCGCAGAAGATAATGAGGAAGATGATGAGATAGATCCAGGTCCCGTAGTTATCGATAAGCGGAAAGAGGTACTGATCGGTGTGGAGGACGAGTTCGACGAGACCCGGGAGCGACGAGAGGATCATGGCGACATCAACGTATCGGACCCGTCAGCACCTGACGGGGTTTTGGACTCTCTTCGCACGGGCGTCGCCCGCCTCCCCGCCCCCGGCAGAGAGAGGGCGGCACCATCCGGTACGGGGGTCGGGATGGGGACGAAACTGTTGCGGACAATGGTTTTTGTGGTGGTAAACACAGTCCTGTTTTTCATCCCATGGTATATATCGTTATGCGGTAAAACGGCCCCATCCGGAGAACGGGGTTAAAAAATTGACGAACCCGGGGTGCAATCGCTTCCGGGTCCCGGTCTCCGGAAAAAAGATTAGATGTAGAAGGGAGCAAGCACCAGCGTCAGGGTCGCCAGGAGCTTCACCAGCACGTGCAGGGACGGTCCGGCCGTATCCTTGAACGGGTCGCCTACCGTATCCCCCACGATGGCTGCCTTGTGAGCGTCCGATCCCTTTCCGCCGTACAGCCCGCTTTCGATGCATTTCTTGGTGTTATCCCAGGCACCGCCGCCGTTGTTCAGGACGAGCGCCATCAGGAGCCCGGTGATCGTACCGACGATCAGGAAGGCGGCCATCGCCTCGTACTTAAGGGTGAGGCCGACGGCGATCGGGAAGACGATCGCGAGTGCTCCGGGCAGAACCATGTTCTTGAGGGCGCCCCGGGTGGTGATGTCGACGCACTGGGCGTAGTCGGGCTTGTCGATGCCTGCGAGGATCTTACGCTCCCGGAACTGCCGCCGGACCTCTGCGATCACGTACTGGGCTGTCTCGCCGACGCCGCGGATGGCATACGCGGCGAAGAGGTAGACCAGCATCGCGCCGAGCAGAGCCCCGGCGAAGATGTCGACCCGGGCGAGGTTGACAATCTCGAAGGCCTGGCCGGTGTACGAGGAGACCTCGGTCATGTAGGCGGAAAAGAGCAGGAACGCCGACAGGGCGGCGCTGCCGACGGCGTAGCCCTTGGTGAGCGCCTTGGTGGTGTTCCCGGCGGAATCGAGTTTCGCGACGTTCTGGCATGCCACCTCCGAAGACTTGCTCATCTCCACGATGCCCCCGGCGTTATCCACGATCGGGCCGAAGGTGTCCATCGCGAGGATGTAGGCGCAGGGTGCGAGCATCCCCATGGTCGCAACGGCAGTCCCGTAGAGTCCGCCGTTGGCCACTCCGGAGAGTTCACCGAACTTGAAGGCAAGGAGGAGAGCCACGCTGATGGAGATTGCGTTGATTGCGGTTGTCTCGAGGGCGATGTTGAAGCCGGTGATGATGTTCATCGCCGACCCGGATGTCGAGGCCTTGGCGATCTTCTGAACCGGCCTGAACCGCTCGTCCGTGTAATACAACGTTACGTACAGGATGACGATCGAGAGGGCGAGCCCGATGAGTCCGCAGTAGAAGAACCAGATGTTCTTGAGGAGGACCATCGTAGCGATATAGAAGAATATCGCTGAGATGAATGCCGTGACGTAGTATCCCTTGTTCAGGGCACGCATCGGGTTTTTGTGTTCGGCATCTTTCATACGCACCGAGAAGATGCCGATGATCGTCGCGATCAGGCCGAAGGCGCCGATCACCAGCGGGAAGAGCACCCCGGCAAGCCCGAAGACCGGGTAGAGGGCGACAGCAAGGATCATCGCGCCGATGTTCTCGGCCGAGGTGGACTCGAAGAGATCGGCACCACGCCCTGCACAGTCCCCGACGTTATCGCCGACGAGGTCGGCGATGACAGCCGGGTTGCGGGGGTCGTCTTCGGGTATGCCCGCCTCGAACTTTCCAACGAGATCCGCTCCCACGTCGGCGGCCTTGGTGTAGATACCCCCGCCGAGCTGGGCGAAGAGGGCGATGAGCGAGGCACCCAGCCCGAAACCAACAATGAGGAACGGAGCCTCAAGGGGGTTGGAGCCGAACGCGGTAAAGATGACCGAGATTCCGATGAGCGAGAGGGCGATAATGGTCAGCCCTGAAACGGCTCCGCCGCGGAGCGCGAGAATGAGGGATTTCGCCGGACTCTTTTCGGCCGCCGCTGCGGAGACCAGGTTCGACCTGACCGCGACGCTCATCCCGATGACCCCGGATAGAGCGCTCAGGAACGCACCGAGGAGGAAGGCCACCGACGTGTGCCACGCCCTGGAGAAATCTCCGATCCCTGTCAGGGCGACGAAGATGACCACGGCGATGACTACGGCGATGATCGCGATGGTGGAGTACTGCCGCCGTATGAAGGCTTCCGCTCCTTCGCGGATGGCTGCAGCGACTGCCTGCATCTGAACGGTACCTCTATCTTCACGGATGATCTGCCGTGCAAAATACGCAGCAACAATGAGGGCGATGAGACTGATCGCCATCACGAGTGGGATTAAATCCATAATATAAGTCTTCTTCTCTTGTTATGAAAAACGTATCGTAAATATATCGGTTGCCGCTTTCACCCGCCGTTTTGCAAATCTCCGGCTGCCTGTAATGATGAACGAAGCTCGGCACCGGTTCTTTCAACGCCGGTGGAAGTGTGGTCCTCTTCGCAAATGATGGAATCCAGGTGGCACACCCTATGCCGTCCGCAAGAATGGGCGTTCACCGGTCAGGCGTTCGCCGGTCTTTTGACCTTATATCCTCTTTGCTACCGTCTCGATCGCCTCGATCAGCGTCTGCTGCTGCGGCTTGATGATCGCCACCGGGCAGTCGACGATCTTTTCTACTATCGGCGCAAGGATCGGGGCGCAGATGATTCCGAGCGCCCCCTCCTTGTCTGCCCGCGCCGCGGCGATGATGCACTCCTCGAGGGAGTCTGCCGAGTAGCCCCGGATGCGGTAACTCCGGCCGTCGATGAGAAGGTCGCGGTTGTCCAGGTCGTTGAGCAGGAACCGCGCCGCGATTACCGCGATGAAATTCTTCTCCCGGGGTTCGAGGACGTTGACGATCCGTCGGATGGTGGAGAGGCGCGGGTCCGCCTTTCCCGACGTGAGCTTGTAGAGGGTGGCGGGCGGGACCCCCGCCCGGTCCGCGAGGTCCCGGACACTCATGTTCTGCCGGGCGAGTTCTTCCTGGAGCGCTCCGGAAAAATTGGTCTCGAAGATCCTTCTTGAGAGCATTGCTCTACTATTGTAGAATATATGGGATAAATTTTTCCTATTAGGGTTAATCATTCGGCCATAAAGAAAAACTCTTATCATCCGGTGTGGCAATTGTTCCCCATGGACAGAACACCCATCCGGGAGATCACGATCCTCCCCGGCCGGGGCCGGCACGGCGAACCGGAAGGGTTCGACGCGATCACCATCCGCCCGGGCGACACGGTATCCATCGTCGGTCCGACCGGCTCCGGAAAGAGCGCTTTCATCAACGATATCGAGGTCTTCGCCCAGAACGACACCGCGACGGGGCGGACGGTCCTCGTCAACGGTGCATATCCTCCTGAAGAGTTCGTCCGCGACCCGGCGCACAAGCCAGTCGCCCTGATCACCCAGAACACCCGCTGCTTCGCCGACCTCACGGTCGAGGAGTTCCTTGCGATGCACGTCCGGTCCCGGCGGATCGAAGAAGACGGTATCGTCGATCGGACGATCAATCTCGCGAACGAGTTCACGGGCGAAGAGATCCGGTCCTGTGCCCGGATGACCGCGCTCTCCGGCGGTCAGACGCGGTCGCTCCTGGTGGCGGACGCCGTCCTTGTCGCGGCAGCGCCGGTCCTCCTCCTCGACGAGGTGGAGAACGCCGGTATCTTCAAGGAACGGGTGATCGAGGTCCTCCGAGCCGGGGGAAAGGCGGTTATCTTCGTCACGCACGACCCCCTGATCTCTCTCCTCTCCGCCCGGAGGATCGTCATGCGGGACGGAGCCGTCGAGAAGGTCATCGAACCGGACGGACGTGAGAACGACGCCCTCCGGGAGGCCCGTCGTCTTGACGGCATCCTTCATTGTATGCGGGAGAGAATCCGGGCGGGCGACCTGGTTACGGGTCGGGTCGGGGTATGAAACTCGCCATCGTCGCGGGACCGCCGTCCGCCGGGAAGACCGCCGTCGTGAGGCAGGTCATTCGCTCTCTTTCGGACCGGTACCGGATCGCCTACCTGAAAATCGACGTCGTTCGGGCGTTCGAGGACGAGGAACTCGCGGCCGAGTTCGGGATTCCGGCGCGAAAGGTCTGTTCCGGCGACCTCTGTCCGGACCACGCCGGGGTGATGGTGATGCGGGACGCCATCGCCTGGGGCGAGGAGGAGGGCGCCGACCTCCTCCTGGTCGAGAGCGCCGGGCTCTGTCTCCGCTGTTCTCCCTACACGACGCAGGGGCTCGGGATCGTCGTCCTCTCCGCCGTTTCCGGCACGAACACGCCCCTGAAGATGGCCCCGATGCTCGCGCTCGCCGACATTGCGGTCGTGACCCGGGTCGACCTCGTCTCTCAGGCCGAGAAGGAGGTCTTCCGGGAGCGGGTCCGGGAGGTGAACCCGGCCCTCGATATCGTGGAGACGAACGCCGTTCAGGGGACCGGGATGCGTTACCTCCTCCGGGTGATCGAGGACTCTTCCGACATAACCGACCCGGACGCCATCGTGCTCCGGGGTGCGCCGCCGCTCGGGGTCTGCACCATCTGTGTCGGGAAGACGGAGATCGGGTGGCGAAACCATTTCGGCGTCGTTCGGAAGCTCGAAGGCGCCGACTACCTCTACCGGGGGGAGTGACCCGTGGCATGGAGTCCCCCCGGGAAGGACTGCGGGGCCTGCGGCGCCCCGACCTGCGAGGCGTTCCTTGCCCGGGTCCGGCAGGGGGAGAGGGCGTACCCCGACTGCGTCTTCTACCACGCCGGGGCGGGTTCCTCCCGGTTCGAGGGGAGGACCCGTCATTCCGGCCGGGACGTCCTCGGCACAGAGTACGACTTCATCATCGGGCCCCTGCCCGGCGAGGTCTCGGCCCGGAAGATCGTCCTCCCCTTCCGCCCGGACCTCGTGGAGAAGTGGAACATTACGAGGGGCGACATCGTCGTCGGGAGACCGACCGGTGCGGGGTGTCCGGTCCAGCACGTCCTCTCGGTCCTCCACGCGAACCCGACGACCGGTCTTCTCACCTGTTCGGTCGTCGGTCCCGAGGTTGCCCGGGACGGCGGAGAGTTTAAGGACGTTGAGTCGTATCACATGATCGGTTTCGAGGGGATTTGCACGACGGTGCGCCGCGATCCGGTCGTCGGAATGCGGCAGCGGTTCCTGCCCGGGTTTTGTATGATGAACCTTACGCATACGGGCGTCGTGAACATGGTGCTCGCCAAATCATGCGGTCTTCATGTGCGGGTGGAGGATATCAGGTTGTTATGAAGACGCTGGCAGAGATCGACGAGAAGATCCGGAACGGCTCGGCGGTCGTCTACACCGCCGCGGAGTTCAAGCGGCTCATCCGCGAGGGTGCGGAGGTCTCGGCCGCGGACGTCGACGTGGTCACCACCGGGACCGCCGGCGTGATGTCGGGGACCGCGGCGATCCTCTCGGTGCCGGTGGCGGAGCCGGGGACGTTCGAGCGGGCGGAGCGTGCCTGGTTGAACGGGGTCTCCTGCATGCCCGGCCCCTGCCCGAACGAGCGTCTCGGGCTTCTCGACCTGATCGTCTCCGGGACCGCCCACGCCGGGGCCGGCTATGGGGGCGGCCATCTCTTCCGCGATATCGTCGAGGGGCGCGAGATCGAGGTGGTGGTAGAGGCCGCCGACCGGTCGATCGAGGCGAAGGTGACCCTCGACGACTTCGCCTACGCCCGGATCTTCACCACCCGGAGCGCTTACCGAAACTACACCGCCTACGTGAATACGCAGCCGACCCGGGTGAAGACGATCTTCTCGGTCGTGGGGCTTGCGGGGCCCTGTCGGGAGGTCTCGGTCAGCGGGTGCGGGGAGATCAACCCGCTCGAAAACGACCCCGCAAGACTCGCGATACGGGACGGGACGCCGGTCCTCCTGAACGGCTCGATCGGGATCGTGACCGGGGAAGGGACCCGGAGCACTCCTGAGAGGCCGAACCTCACGGTCATCGCCGACATGGCCGGGATGCAGCCCCGCTACATGGGCGGCTTTAAGACCTCCGCGGGACCTGAGTGCATCACGAGCCTCGGCGTCGCGATCCCGGTCCTCGACGACCGGCAGGTCGCAGGGCTCCGCGTGCTCGACGAGGCCGTCCCTCTCCCGGTGACCGACATCAACACCCGGGCCGTCCTCGGCGAAGCGACCTACGCCGACGTCTGGCAGCGGCCCGACCGGGAGGTGACCTATCACTCCGAGTGGTGCGAGGAGTGCTCGGCCTGCATCGTGGCCGCGGTCTGCCCCACGGACGCGTTCTCCCGCGAGACCGGGATCGACCGCGACCGTTGCCTCGCCTGCACCGCCTGTCTTACCGCCTGCCCGAACAACGCCCTCGAGGCCGGCGAGGGCTCGCTCCGTGTCCGGGGGCGGGGGGTCCCGATCACCCTCCGTCAGTCGGGCCGGACGCTTGCCGAAGACCTCTGCCGGGACTTAAAAGAGATGGTCCTCGACCGCCGGTTCACCTTCATCGGGGGTGAGGTGCGGTGAGAGAGAACTACCTCCTCCGGTGTCCGGCGTGCGGCCGGTCTTTTCCCGACCGTTACACCCTCGACTGCCCGTCGGGGTGCAACGCCCTTCTCCGAACCGTCTACGCGGAGCGCCGTCTCACCCCTAAAAACCTCCCGGGGATCTTCCGCTACAGTGATTGGCTCCCGGTCGAGGGTTACCTCGACATCGATGCCGGTCCGGTCTCCTACGAGAGCGTCGGTCTCGCCCGGGAGTTCGGGCTTTCAAACCTCACTATCTCTTTCTCCGGCTACTGGCCCGAGCGGGGCGGAGGGATGAAGACCTGTTCGTTCAAGGAACTTGAGGCGCAGCCGACGGTTCTTCGCCTCCGGGAGAAGGGGGCGGGGGTTCTCCAGGTTTCGTCGGCGGGGAACACCGGCCGGGCGTTCTGCGAGGTATCGGGACTGACCGGGGCCCCGATCGTGGTGGTGGTCCCGACGGCCGCCGCCGATCGGCTCTGGACGACCGTTCCGGCGGAAAACGTCTGTCTCATCACGGTTGACGGCGATTACTTCGACTCCATCGCGTTCGGGAGGGAGGTCTGTTCCCTCCCCGGCATCGTCCCGGAGGGCGGGGCGAAGAACGTCGCCCGCCGCGACGGGATGGGGACGGTGATGCTTGATGCGACGCTTGCTCTCGGCCGGCTCCCCGACTGCTACTTCCAGGCGGTCGGGAGCGGGACCGGAGGGATCGCCGCATGGGAGGCGGCGGAGCGTCTCGTCGCCGACGGGCGGTTCGGCTCGCGCCTCCCGGCCCTCCACCTCTCCCAGAACCTCCCCTTCGCCCCGATGGTCCGGGCCTGGGAGGTGGGGAGGCAGGAAATTGTTCCTGAAGTGGATATGCCCGACGTCGAGGCCGCGATCGCCCGGGTCTCTGCCGGCGTTCTCACGAACCGCCACCCGCCCTGGGGGGTCCGCGGCGGGGTCTACGACGCCCTCGCGGCCTCCGGTGGGAGGATGTATGCAGTCTCGAACGACGACGCACGGAGCGCCGGGCGGCTCTTTGCCGATACCGAGGAGATCGACCTCGACCCGGCGGCCGCGGTCGCCGTCGCGTCGCTTTCCCGGGCGGTGGAGGGCGGGTTCATCGGCCCGAAGGAACGGGTGCTCCTGAACGTGACCGGCGGGGGCTACGAGCGTGCGGCGGAAGACCTCGACCGCTACCCGATCGAGCCCTTCATCCGGGCGGCTGCCGGGGCAGCTTTCGAGGGAGACCTTCGGGATGCTGTTTCGGCCTGGCTCGCGGAGCAGGGGGTGACGGTCCGTGCGTGAGGGTCGTGTCCTCGACCGCCTCTCGTCTCTCGGGGTCGATACCGTGGCGGCCCTCCCCTGCGACCGGACGCAGGACCTCTGTGCCCTTCTCCCGGAGCGGTTCCATACGGTGAACCTGACCAGGGAGGAGGACGGCGTCGGGATCTCGGCCGGGCTCGCGATGGCGGGGGCACGATCGGTGCTGCATATGCAGAGTTCGGGGCTCGGGAACTCCTTAAACGCGATCATGTCGCTCACGGTGACCTTCGGCCTCCCCCTCCCGATCCTCGCGAGCTGGCGAGGGGTCTACCGGGAGGCGATCCCGGCCCAGGTGCCGTTCAACCGGGCGGTCCCGGAGGTTCTCGCGGCGCTCGGGATTCCGTATACGATCATCCGCGATCCTTCGGACGAGGGGTTGATCGATACGGTCGTCCGGGACGCCTACGAATCGATGCGGCCGCACGTGGGGTTGATCCTTCCCTCGTTCTGGGAGGGAACGGATGAAGCCTGCCCGGCGGAGCAGGCGTTCCCGCCCCGGGCCCGGGAGTCGGCGCTCGACTATCGGCGGGCGTTCCGCGAACCGGTGATGACCCGGAACGATGCGATCCGGGTCATCGCGGCCGCCCTCGGCGATGAGGCGGTCGTTGCGAACATCGGCGTCCCCTCAAAGGAACTCTACACGGCAAACGACCGGGACCTGAACTTCTACATGCTCGGGAGCTACACCCAGGCGACGCCGATCGGGCTCGGGCTCTCGATTGCGGCGGATAAGGATGTCGTCGTCCTCGACGGCGACGGGAGCCTCCTCGGGACCGCCGTCCTCCCGGTGGTGGTGGCACAGGCGCCGGAGAACCTCACGATCGTCTGCCTGGACAACGGGGCCTTCGGGAGCACCGGGAACCAGCCGACGAACGCCTGCTGCCAGGTGGACATGGAGCTCCTCGCCCTCGCCGCCGGACTCAAAAAGACGTGCAAGGTGCAGGACGCAGAGGAGTTAAAAGATGCCTGGGAGGACCGGGGACGGGGGCCGAACTTCATCCATGTCGTGTTGAAACCGGGGAACGCGGCGGTCCCGAACATCCCGCTCGCCCCGGGGGAGATCCGGGAGCGGTTTATGCGGGCGCTTTTGGGGTGACCCTCCGGAACGCTTCTCTTCTCCTGTATCGCGCGACCCTTCAGGCACTCCCCGGACGGCCGCACCTCTTTTTCGGATATAGGCCGATGTTTTTTCCCGGCGGCGGTTCTGTCCCATTGGTTTCGGGAACATCCCCCGGACATGTAAAGAAAATGGACAGAATTTATAAATAGACTTACGCCCACGTCATTGTGTGAGTGCGAGGATGCGTCCGCAAAAGTTCGTGGGGTCCTCCCATCCCTGCTTGACGGCCGGATGGTGCACCCGTGCGTCGGGAAAAAGAGGGTTAGTACGCACTTGTGATGCAACCCTCTCTTTCTCTGTATAGTAAGCAATGGAGACAATAGAAAAATGAAAGTAGGAAGTGGATTTTTCCCGTTTCTGGCAGTATTGATACTATGTGTGCTAATATCTGCTGGTGCGGTTTCTGCAACACCGAGCGATCTGAGTACGTCCATGGTTGAAAAAATGCCTGTAGAGGAGATCTCCGAGGCTGACATTCAGGCTGGTATTGAATACCTGAATGCGCACGATCATGTTCTTCACAGGTATGGGACACTGCCTGCCCTCAAAGACACAAGGATGCGGTGCACCTGGGAAGACAGCCTTGATAAGTTCGTGGCTGATGCCAGATGCGATATCGAGCCCTTGTTCTACCCTGAGGGTCCGATTCACGGTTTTGGATATGATATTGAAGGCTACGTGTTCGTCTCCATCGTTGACAATCGGACGATGGATTCCGAAGCGATGGATAACCTTTACGGGACGCTTGAGAGCCGGGGAAGGACTATGGGTATCAGCAACATTCCGGTCAAGTTCATCTCATCCCCGCTCGTTGAACTCGACAGTTATCCCCCCGAGAGCCGTTCTAGTTACTGTAGACCGATCATCGGAGGACTGATGCTACAAACAAGCCTTCCTGGAGGGACCGGAGAAGCGACAACAGGATTTGCAGCACAAACCAGTTCAGGAAGTCAGGGCTATGTTATTTCAGGACACTGTACTGAGGGTGCTGGCACAAAAGTCTATCAGCCGACTATTGGTTTTGATGCGGGTACAGTGTCTACGGACGGTGGTACCTACTCTGACGCAGCTTGGGTCCCTTTCAATAACGTTGTAGCTCGCATTTACACTACGCCCTCAGTAACTAGTGCAATAAAGGGCTATTATAGTGATCCGGGCTCTGGGCTAAGTGTTGTTATGTCGGGAAAAAACATCGGAACTCTCATTCGGGCAAGTTCTTAGAACGGGTGAGGAGTTCAACTCTCATTATAAACGAATGCTCCAGAATCAGCGGTATACGACCTATGCTTCTTCAGGTGGTGATAGCGGAGCACCTGTTTTTCATGTCGAGCCCAATCATGATCGGATACTTGTGGGTATCCACTGGGGGCATAGCGATGATTACTCTGTATTCTCTCCAATTTCAGGGGTGACAGCTGATTTGGGTGTAACGCCCCTTACGGTCTAAGGTAAAGCCAGTAATCGAGGACTATTTTACATCCTTTTTTAGAAATCTGTTCTGTCAACGCCCTCATCTATGGTGATATCTGTGGTCGCTTGAGCGGCCTTTGGGGTTATGGTAACTATGCGTCGCCGAAAAGGAACTTTGAGGACATTGGCACTTTACACATGGATACTGGAATGACCCTCCCGCGGTATACGGGGGCCCCTCATCCCTGCTTGACGGCCGGATGGCGCACCCCACATGCCCGGAGGCAATGAGGTATATGCATTCTTCCTACTTGAATTATGCCCCGTCCTCCCGTGGGTTAAATTGAGGTCTTCGTTATGGAACTAAAAATGGTTGGTACACTTGTCTGTCTCGCTCTGGCGTTCGCAGTCGGGTGCATGTGGGTTCTTGGTCTTGGTCAGGCTCCGGTGAGTCTTCTTCCCACCGTGGCGGGCGCAGGTGAAGGTACGTGCTCTCTCGCCGCAGAGTTCCCGGAAGTGCAGGGCTCGTATACGCTCTACCAGGTGGTCCTGGTCACTGTCACGGAGGAGCGGGTCCGGGAGATTGCGGAACGGTTCGGGCTCTCGGGAGAACCGAAAGCGGTCAGCGAGGTGACCGGGGAGTTCCTCCTTGTCGACGCCCCGAAGGAGCCGGAAGAGCAGGTATCGGTGTATGCGCATTCCCGCGGGGTGGCCTACCACATCCTTGACAAAGCGCTCCCGACCGAAGTGACCGAGCAGCCTGACCTTCCCTCGGACGCGGAGGCGGAAAAGATTGCTCTTGCACTCCTGGAGAAGACCGGGGACTGTCCGCCCTCACGCGCGCTCCGGGATAGCGTAGAGGAGCCGTATGTCGAATATATATCTTTGCCGATGAGGGAAAACGGTGAAGTCTGCTCCCCCTCTCATATTTTTGAGATGTTTGTAGCCGGGATCCAGGGCGGATCACGGCAAAGGAGTATGCCCTGGTCGCCTTCGGCATCGTCGTCCTCTCCATGCCGGTCCTGCTTCGCTGGCTCAGCCTCTCCCTGTGGGGGATCTTTATCCATGCGGTCCTTTTCACCGCCGCTCTCCTCCTCTGGTTCTTTCGACCGACCCTCGCCGGGGGGAGCATCCCGATGCGGGAGTATGCCTGGCCTGTCGTGATCGCCTTTTGCCTGTCGTTGCTGTTCCTCTCCTGGTTCGGCACTGTTTCTTTCGTTCTGTTTCAGCTGCATGGATCTTTTTCCCTGATCACCGGGGGTTCGACGTCCTGCTTCCGGTCCTCGGGGTTCTCGGCCCGCCCCGGCAGATCGGAAGCGCCCGAAAACGGCGGCAGGATGCGTGACGCTCCGCCCCGGGTCTAGAGTGGCACCGTCGTAATCAGTGGGATGATGAGTGGATCTTCGATCAAGACGAGGAGATCCGGTATGGGAAGCGGGTTTCAGGGCCGCACTTTTCTGCTACTGGTGGACATGGAACTCCTCGCCCTCGCCGCCGGGATCCGGCAGACCCGCAAGGTGCAGGACGAAGAAGAACTCGTGGAGGCATGGGAGAGCCGGGGGCGGGGCCCGAACTTTATTCATGTGGTGTTAAGACCCGGGAACGCGGCGGTCCAGAATATCCCGCTTGCTCCGGCGGAGATCCGGGAGCGGTTTGTGCGGGGGTTTCAGGGGTGAGGTACTCCCTGGATGTAGACCTCCCGGTCGTAGCCCCGGGTGAAGAGGAAGAGGACCCTGAGGTGGTCCTCCCGAATGTCCAATTTTTTAGACATATGTCCAGAATTTTGGACGGTCCATGGCATCAGGGTTTCGGTCGGCGAGCGGCCGCCGGGATCGTTCCTGCCTCTGCCATCCGGCGCAGCTCACGTTTCCAGCCCGTTGTGGTCGTTTTCAGGGTGAATTTCCACCTGCCGGGCCTGATGTGTAGATGATTGTGAGAGAGATCGTTTATAGGAGAACGTTGATGTCTCCACTGTGGATTCCGGTATAAACCGGTTTACATCTCCGGAGGAGTCATTTATGGAAGAGGGCAGGTCCTATCAATCCGTATGCTACCAACTCTTGAGAGCCCTGTCGGTGCCGGTCACTGTCCTGGCCTTTTTTCCCCTGTTGGTGATCGTTTTTCTGGTACCGATCGTGATCGTGCCGGATCCACGAGCTTTAATCGGGGTTGGTTATGCCGCGGCGCTGACCCTGTCATTTGTCTATTTCGGCCTGAAACTGCGAAAGATGGGTGAGTGATGGGGGCATGAAACGTCGGATCATTAGTACCTATAACAAAGCGAGTGAAGCATGCGGCAGAAGATATCGCTGGACACGATTCTTAACGGGACTGTTTTTCGTGTTGCTCCTTCTCTTGCTCTTCTACGACCCTATCAGGGGGTTCCATCCGGCGCTCGACCCCTTCTTCATGCTCTTTGTCCAGACTGTCGGTCTCGTTTTCCTGGTGCTCACTGTATTTTGCATCATCGGTCTGGTGTTCCTTGTTATCCGGCGCCTCTATAGCGTATGCCGTGGCGAATGACGGTGGTTATCTGATAGATTAACCTGGGATCGATTGCCTTGAACATACATGCCGGGAATCCATATATGTGGAGAACGCGCCCGGAACCCGGGCATAGGCAGTTAGATACGGATAAAAAAAAGCAACACTTTTATCGTCACCGGGCTTACAAAACGTCATGGTGCGATGGCCCTTGACTATCAGGATCGCTCTGGTTGCCTTCTGCCTCCTGGCTGCTCTCGTCTACCGTGTGCGCCACCTCTATTCAACCTGTTTATGGCGCATACCCGGAAAGATTGCCTTCGGATCTGACCGCGTTGTATCTCTGGAACGAACCCCCGAGCATCCTCATCCTCGAGTTCGTGTGCGTATCCGCCCCGGTGCTCTTCGTCTCGGTGCAACTCCTCTTCTCTCTGTCCTTATGGCTGCGGCTTGGCCAGAAAAGACTCGCCTGCCAGAATATCCTTGAAAACGAGATACAGAATGTGGTGTATACATGTATCCGGGAGAATCCGGGGATTCGCATGCGATCTCTTTCTCAAATGCTGGGGGTGAGTATCGGATCCCTCCGGTATCATGTGGGTGTGCTGTGCCAGATGCCCATCTCCATCGCATCTCTGAACACACTTGCCGATCGAAAACAGGTATCTCTACCAGAAGAGGCTCTTTCCTATGCGCTCCGCGCCCGAGGAGTGATGTACCTTCGCATTTTCATAAACATCTCCCGGACGTGTAAAGAAATCGGACAGAATTTATAAGTAAACTCGTGCCCATGTCATTGTGTGGGCGCGAGGATGCGTCTGCAAGAGTTCGTGGGGTCCCTCCATCCACGGTTGACGCCCGGATGATAGAGCCCCGCAAGCCCGGAGGCAAAGAAAGTTTACGCACTTTGCGTACTTAAATGTGTGCGTCTGCCTCCGGGAACAGTAACAGGAGGTAACAAGGATGAAGAAAGGAAAAGGAGTTCTATCGGTGCTGGCAGTGCTGATGCTCTTTGTATCAGTATCTGTCGGGGCAGTTTTTGCGGCTCAAATCGATGTGGAAACGCCGGTAGAGAAGATTACAGACGACATGGGAATTCTGGAAACAATAGATCTGGGAAGCATGTCTACGGATGGCGACGGCGATACTGCATACGCGGTCGGTGTGGGGCCCGTCACCGTTTCGGCCGGGTATAACACTTTCACAGCGTCGTACAGCAACAAGAATGACCGACCTCTTGACGGTCAGGGAGCAGTTTATCGTCTGACGGTATGGGATGCCCGGGGCGTGGCGCACCCTAGCGATGATCTAAAAGTTGACGCTGCGGGAAGTGGTACGATCAGCGTGAGCTTCGATTCACGAGGCAGCGGCGACGCCCAGTATGAACTGTGGTGTCGGACACACGACTGGTTGGAGACAGAGATGGATTCTAGTAGATACACCGAAGACCTTGACTATGTCTGAAGAAAGTGCATCCTCTTGGATGCACCATTTTAAAGCGGAACGGTGATCTTTTGAATAGGAAAATAGTATACACCATCGTCCTGATGGTGGGTCTTGCAGGTGTCCTGGCGTATGGTGCTCTGGTGTATGTAACGTTGTATGCCTGGGAAGAGGTTGCGGTGAGCACTGCCAGTTCGAGCGGCAGTGTTGTCTTTCTGGACAATATCTCCCATGGCACTCACCATCTCGGTTCTGTTCATGCCAGCCTCGAGAGCGACATCGACATATCGTATTCTAACCCGATATCCCCTTCCATCGAGACTGGGATAGGAATTAACACCTTCACTACTTCATGGAACGACATCCGGAGAGATGGATCCAGCGGCGGGAAGACAGCCGTCTTTACCCTGACGGTCTGGGATTCTGCCGGGGTACCACATAGCACCTCTCTTAAATCCGGGCGGAGCGGTTCTGGAACGATGAGCGTATCGCTCTTTTCACCCGAGCCCGGAGAGGGACGATTTGAACTCACGTCGACCATACTCGAAAGGAGACTGAACCCCTCTGCTCTATCCGATCGCTGAAATGAGAGAGATATATGGACGGAAAATCTGCATTGCCCTGCTGCTCTTCATCCTTGCTGGCAGCGGCATAGCGCATGCATCCGCTCAGCCGGGTGAAGACGTGCAGATCGATCCGACGAATGATGAGCTCTCGGTGGCAGGTACGGAAAACGCCCGGCAAACGGCGCTTGAAAAACCTGAGATCGGAGATACCGCCGCGTATAACGGGTCTAAAAGTGCATTCAGTGCATTCTATAATCCTGTGCTTCTGGGGATTGCTCTGGGAGCCGTGATCATGCTCTCGGTGGGGTACTATCTCATCCGAATATATCGCAGGAGGAATGCACCGTAATGCGGCGGAATTCGCGCTTTTTACTTCTCTGGACGATGAGCGAGAGATAGTTTCCGGAGTTCTGGTTTGGGACAATGCCTGGGTTACGGTAACGGTTTCATAACAGGTGGATGAGGCATGCGGCAAAGAGTTTCAGACTTGGTTTTAACAGGATTGTTTGCCGTGATGCTCTTCCTCCTACTTTTCTATCACACCATTAGGGAGTTTTATCCGGAGATCGATCCCTTCCTCATGATCTTTGGCCAGGTTGTCGGTCTTGTTCTCATGATACTCATTATATTCTGTTTTGCTGGCCTGGTTTTGCTGGTCATCCGGCGTTTGCATCGCCGCTTCTATCGCCGTTAGGCGGCTATTCATTCGGTGCCTGGTTGTTCTTTGGCTGTAGAGAAGATGTAGGTCAAACGGGGATACATGTGATCCTGGTTGGTCCGGACACTCCCTCGCTGACGCAGGTATTCGCCTCGAAGGGATAAGATCGAACGTGGTATCCATCCAGAGTTTCTTTGTGTGGAAGGGGGTGTAAGAATGCCTCGCAGCTGGACATTTGATATTCATCTGATTGCATCCGGCCTCATTCTCCGGGATTTAGCAAATTTCCCCGGATCCCTATTGGGCAAACGGATGTCCTCCTTCTCTTGCCAGAAGCTGACACTTCGTCTGTATATAAAACGTGTAAAGAAATGGGACAGAATATTTATGCAGAGTGTCTCCGAAGTCTCTATCAGTGGATTTTGATGAAATTCAACCGCCTTATTGGGCTCCTGGCCATCTTTGCTCTCATCATTCCGATGGTTTCAGCAGGCAGTGTCGAAAGTGGAAACAATGTAACCACGTTAGACCTCCCACAAGCAAATGGGTTCATAACCCGTGAATATTATACCATCACACAGGGGGAGACCGATTCCTATAGTTGCAACGTACCGGTTGGTACATCTACACTGCAGTTCGATCTGGACTGGTTTACTCCCGATTACTCTTTGAGACTGAATATCTACAGGCCCGACGGGAGCCTGTACGGTTCTTATCATGATGACGATGATGGTCGCGAACCTGATGGGCGGATTTATCTCAAGATATCCAACCCTGCATCCGGGCTCTGGAAATTTAAGGTCTATGGAGAGCGTGTGACCGGAACTCAACTGTATGCATTTAGTTATTTCTAAAACCAAATCTTTTTATTGCCACTGGCCTTATGCATTCCCATGGCTCCAGAGTCACGAATTTCCAGAATCGCCCTGGTCGCCTTCTACATCCTACTACTGTCGTCTACCGTGTGCGCCACCCCTATTCAGCCTGTTTATGGCGCATACCCGGAGCAGTTACCTTCAGGTCTAACTCCGCTGTATCCCTGGAACGAACCCCTGAGTATCCTCATCCTTGAATTCGTGTGCGTATCCGCCCCGGCGCTCTTCATTCCAATACAGTTACTGTTCTCGCTGTTTGTGTGGCTGTATCTTGGTCATAAGAGGGTTTCATGTCGGAATGTTCTGGGCAACGAAAATCGAAACGCGGTGTATACGTGCATTCTAGAGAATCCGGGGGCATCCATGCGGTTTATTTCCCAAACATTGGGGATGAATATCGGGACTCTCCGGTATCATGTGGGGGTACTATGCCGGATGGGAAAGGTCGTTGCCGAGCAGAACAACGGAGGAATGAGGCACTACGTCGATGTGGGCACCTGCTCCGATCTGGAGAAGGTATTGGCCGGATGCCTCAACGAGCATCCAAAGATCCGAATAATAAACCTTGTTCTGCAGCACCCGGGAATTACGAGGAAGGATATCGCGTCCCGGCTCATCATGTCGGGCCCGAACATCACCTGGCATATGAAGTCGTTGATCCGGGAGGGCATTGTCAGGAGCGAGAGGGATGGGCGGAATGTGCGATACTATCTCTGCCCGGATGTGAAGGAGTATATAGCAGTACACAAGTCATGGCATCTCGTGAATACCAGAAAAGGAGCTTCGGGTACCGGGACCTGATGCCGGCCTGAGACCCTGATTTCATCCTCCTGCCTTTTTTTCGGTTCGTCCTGCGAACTCTATATAACATCTGCGATCAGACAATTTCTCCGCATCACGCATAGACAACCGTATCAGCAAGGGCAATATCCCGTTCTGTGAAGAAGATGAGACGATCCGGTACACCCCCCGCGGTCGAACTCCCTTCCGGCCGCGGAACCTCCGGGACGATCTCGATCGTGTACCAGCAGGTGCCGCCCGGGAACGCCGCCTCCTTCAGGGGGCGGAGCGAGCCTTGTGAGAGGATGTAAAGGTCGCCGTGGGTTTCGTTATACTCTTTCTCAATCTCGTGTTTGAATGTTCTAAGCGTTACATTGCACTCTCCCCGGGTGAGGTCGGCAAAATCGATCAGGGTCGCTTCACGGAAGACGGCGAGGGGGTGCGCTCCCTCTAGGGGGAACTCGAGTATCTGGTCTTTGTAGAACACGTTGCCGCTTGGGTAGGCGTATGTCTCGTAAAAGTGCTGCTCTCCGTCTACGCCCCCGGAATAACGCGCCTGGGTGCACTGCACCACCCCGTCCTTATCGACGAACTGATTCAGTTGAATGAGTACGGCCGACTCGTTCGCGAAACCCTGCTCACGTACCAGGACGTCCCAGAGGTGCACGAGATCGGGTTGACGCTCCTCGGGGTCGAGGTCGATCACCATCGCTCCCGTGGCAATCTCGGGCATTTCGGGCGTGTAGAAGTAGTGGATGAAGACGAGGGAGATGAGGATTACCCAGACGATGAGCGGGATCTTTTTCATTCTTGAACCTCCGAGCCGGGATATGCAGTACCAATATGGTTGATGGTATCGTCGTCACTGATGATAGGACTTACGTAACTGTTTTCGGGTTGATTTGGCCACAAAAATCCTCTGCTACGGAAAATCGGGGAGATCCGCACGGGTGTGACCGTCAGGGTGCCGCACGACATGCACCACCAAACGGATCTTTCTATCACCCATTTTCAGTTACATCCCCCGGATGCATAAAGAAACGTGACAGAAAAGGTATATGCCCGAACATCCAGATCGTCATACATGGAGCGCAAATACCTCATCGTGTTGACACTTCTCGGCATCGCGGCCGGCCTGTATGCAGTCATCGCCTACCAGTGGATCCTGGCGATCATCATCGTCGCAGTGGTGGCGCTGATCCTGGTCGCTACCGACGTCGCAGGGCGGAACAGCGGGGTATAGCCGGCGGCGTGGTAGGGATACCCTTTCGCACGGCTCCCGCCTTCGGCTTGCGGGCGTTGCTCAGAACCGGTAAGGGATGCCTGATGTGTAGATGCGCGCCGCAGAAAAGTTCACCGTTGAACGTTGATTTCTCACCCGTAGGTACCGATACCCGGGAATGCACGGTTCATCCCCGAGTTCGATGCCCAAAGCGAGGTCTGCATGAAGGTTGACTTTATTTTCAAGGCGTTCGCTGCCATTTTCAGCGTGATCATCGTCCTGTCCCTCCTTTTCGCGTTCACCGAGACCGTTCCGCCGGGCAACTTCTACGCGATCGAGATCACCGATCTACCCGTTCCTGCCGTGAACGGCACCGCCACGGTCATGGTCCCGGTTCCGGCGAACACAACGGGTACTCTGGTTATCCCCGATGAAGTGCTCACCGGTAACCAGGTCTCCGGGTGGCAGGCAGAGATCCGGGAGACACCCTACGGGAGGATGCTTGCGTTCACGGCGGCGGGAGAGTACGCGCCCGACATATCTGTGTCGTTTGAGGTGGTGCAGACCGGGGATGAAGAGAGAGCCGCGGTTGCTCGCACCTGTGCTTGCGACACCCGATAATGTGAGTGTCACCGAGTTCATCCAAGTCTCAGGCGGCGCCTACATCACGGCCGTATTCCTCAGCGGTTTCGTCCCATCGCCTGAGGACGCAGCCGGGGTCGTCACGTTCAGCCTCGAGTACCGGGGAGTGGGGGGCACGGAACGCTTGATGAGAGAGAATACCTGGGCGACAACGGTGAATACGGTCGTTATGGGTACAAAATCCGGTTTTATTCCGATTCAAGCTGATTATCAGGTTATTGCAGGGGGTCTTGCGTTCCTGTAGGGGTTGATTCCATCACCTGGGGAGATCCGGCGATACTACTCCCGTGTTCGCAACGACCAGCTCCGGTTGAGAGTTGATCTTGCAGGTACAGCCTGCGCAGGGAGAGGGAGAACCGGGACAACCTCTCCCGCCGGCGCCTTACCCGACCCGGGCAACCTTTGTCGGGTAGGCAAGTTTGTAGTCGACCTCCCGCTCGTCGATATATGCTCTCTGGTTGACATAGCCCTTGATATAGGGCCTGACCCTGGCATCGAACCTGATCGCATCCCCTTCCTGCAGATCACCGAGACTCTCGAATCCCTTCGTGTAGTTGAACCAGAGATGATCGGTGATCGGGTTGCCGGCGCTGTCCCGGATATCGGTGAGCAGCACCGTCACGTCATAGGTAACCCACTCATCCCCGACCCTCTTTGGTCGGTAGCGATCTTTCTTCCCGAATCGCACAAACGTTCCGATGAATGTCTTTCGCTCCTCCTCGATCCGTTTCAGCTTTGGTCTCATAATCCTGCTGCTCCCGATAAACTCCCTTTGCCAGCGACGATTGCACGCTTGTACCCGCTTATATGGTCAATTGGAGTGGTTTACCATAACGTTTGCGCAAGCGCCTTGAAAGTATATCCAGTTTGCGAAAACCTCCATGGCTGCGACTTCCCCTCTTTTGGAACCCGCAGGATGAGATGCCCGGCGCACTACAGCAACACCGTCGTGACGAGCGGGATCGTGACGAGCGACCCGATCGTCGATACGAAGACGATCTGCGACGCGAGTTTTGAGTCCGCACCGTACTGCTCCGCGAAGATGACGGTGTTTGCGGCGGCGGGCATCGCGGCCATCGTGATCATGATCCCGCTGATGTAGGGATCGGGAAAGAACGGGGCGATGAGGTAGCAGTAGGCCGCCGGGACGGCGAGGAGGAGGACAGCGCTCGCGACCCAGATCCGCCAGTTCCCGATCATCTCCCGGGCCGGGAACGTCGCGAGCATCGCCCCGACGATGATCATCGCAAGCGGCGTTGTCACCCCCCCGAGGAGGTCGATCGAGTCGATGACGGGGCTCGGGATCTCCACCGAGCCGAGGAAGAGGGCGAGCCCGACGATGGAGGCCGCGATCCCGGGGTTTACGAGCAGGCGGAGGTCAAACTCCTTCCCCTTCCCCCCGGTCAGCATCATGATCCCGACCGAGAAGACCAGGATGTTGAAGATGAGGTTGAAGATCGCGACGTAGAAGAGCGAGTCCGGGCCGAAGAGTGTCAGGGCGACCGGGAACCCCATGAACCCCACGTTCCCGAAGACGATGGCGAACTGGAAGACTCCCTCCTCTGTGGCCGGGACCCGCATGGCCTTCGAAACGGCCCAGGCGATGGCGAACGATATGATGTAGAGGGCTCCCGTCGCGAGAACCAGGGTCTCGGCGCCCGCGAGGCGCTCGGGGGTGAACGGCACCTGCATCGAGGCGACGATCAGCGCCGGCAGGGTGATGTTGATGAGGAGCCCGGAGAGCCCCCGGGTGGCCCGGGGGTCCACGATCTTTGTCGCGACCGCGACGTAACCGGCGGCGATCAGGAGGACCAGAATGAAGATCTGGTCCGCGACTACCAGGAAATCCGCGATCATGCCGCTCATGTAGGCTCCGTCCGGTTTACCAGCGTGGGTGCTGCTACCCCTTTACGGTTCTGCTTGGGGTTGAGGGCGTGGGAGCGTGGTGGGCGAGAGAGCCTACCCGTGTGTCGGGGTGGTTCTCCGCCGGGACCGCAGCGCGTTCGTCACACGGAGGAGCGCCTCGCTCACCTCTCTCCGTCAGGGCATAGTCCAGTTATTTCCGGGCGAACCGTGGTTACCCCGGGAAGTTTGAGGGGCAGGGCTGCGTGGAGCGGTGATGGCGGGGACGGAACTTCTCGATCGGGATTACCAGAGCCGGGAACATTCGCCTGCGTGCACTCCCGTGGACCAGGGGGTCGCACCGAAAGATTCACATAAGAATCGTTCAAAAATGTGAACATATGTTCAGTGATATGAACATATTCTCCGGGGCCTCGTTCACGCTTCTCCGGTTCTTGGGCAGGCATTATCACGACGATTATTATGTCCGCGAGCTCGCCCGGCTGCTCGGGATAGGGGTGGGTTCGGCCAGCGAGACGCTTGCCCGTCTGGCGGAGGCGGGTCTGGTGCATCGCGAAGAGCGTGGGCGCCTTGTGGTCTATCGCGCAGCGATGGAGAGCCCGCTCCTCCGTGAAGTGAAGATCTGCGCCACACTCATCGAACTCAACCCACTGATCCTTCGCCTGCGGGGCGACGTGGCGAGGGTGATCCTCTTCGGGAGCACGGCGACCGGCGACGATACCCACGAGAGCGATATCGATCTCGCCATCGAGACGGGTGATGCAAGGGCTGCGGCAGAGAGCATCGCCGTGGCTCGGGCCGGGCTCGACCGCGAGCTCTCGCCGCTCATTCTCACGCCCAGGGAATTTCGGTCCCTGAAGACCGCCGATCCGGCTCTTTATGAGCGGATTTTAGCGGGAAAAGTCCTGATTGAGGAGGAGCGATGAAGTATCGGTTTGAACAGTGCCTGCAGCGGGGAAAGATTGTCCGCGTTCCGGTCGACTCTGGACTGGTCACAAAGGAACTGCGGGAAGCGGAGCAGGATCTGGCTGCTGCAGAACATTCTCTCGCGGAGGGGAATATGAAGTGGGCAATCATCCAGGGTTACTATGCACAGTTTCACACCCTACGTGCCCTTGTCTTCTCCGGGGGCTATCGCGAAAAGAGCCATTCCTGCCTTCGTTATGCCGTTGAGGCTCTTTATGTCGACAAAGGCCTTCTTCCGGCATCGGTACTCGAAGACTTCAATTTCGCCATGCGCACGCGGGAAGGCGCGGATTACGGCTGTGTTTACTCAGAGGCTGATGCCCGCGATGTGGTGGCATCGGCGAGCTTGGTAGTGGGTCGGATCCGGGCGATGCTCGATTGAACAAGGGAAGACCAACGGAGAGGAGGCCAACGCCGCAGGGTGGCGACGGCCGACGTAGCCGGCGGTGATCAGGAGGACCTGGATGAATATCTGGTCCGCGATTATCCGGAAATCCATGACCGCACCGTTCATAAGGACCCCGCTCCGTCCGGTTCACCTGTGTGGGCGCCGGTACCCCTTTACGGCTCTGCTCGGGGTGGGAAAGGTGGCGATGAGTCGGGAGACGGTTTAACGGGCTTGCGTGTGGGGCGAGAGACTACGCTGGTATGGAGGAGGTTTGCCGGCGGCACCGCACCGCAAGGTACCAGAGCACGAGCGTCACGCCGAGGAACACCTCGCCCGCGTAGAGGAGGAGGGGTTCCCGGACGACGCTCCCCCCGAGCACGGCAAAGCCGCGGAGGAACGAGGCCACGAGAAGCGCCCCGGTCGTCAGGGTAGCGAGGGACGTGCCGAAGAGGAGGATGATCCGATGGTCTTTCCCGGGATGGAGGATCCTCCGGGCTCTCCTCGTCAGGGTGTAGTCCCGCCATTTCCGGGCACTCTCGTGCGTCACCAGGTCCGCGTCGGCCAGGACGGCGAGGTGCTCATGAACGGTCGACTTGGCAAGACCGAGCCCGTCGGCGAGCTCGCTCGTCGTCATGGGTCGGGTATCGAGCGTTTTGAGGATTGCGACCCGGACGCCGGAGGCAAGAGCGGCGATGTCGTCCCGGTCAAGCGTAACTTCTTCCATGCTTTGGAACCCCTCCCTTCGCGGGCCTGGCCCTAACCGATCAGGTATTCTTCTGCCGGAAGGGAAAAGTGTTCCGGAACGGCCCCGGGCTGCAGTACGGCCGGAAAAAAGATTGTGCCGCTTCTCTCAATCCGCCCGGAGAGTCGGGGGCGGGACCAGTTCCGGTGCTTCGATACCGGTCACAATGAACGTCGCCGATCCACCGGGGAGGTGGGCCCTGTTGTAGTCGGGGTCCGGGGTAGAGCCGGGGTCGATCTCTTCTTTCCAGGAGGTGTTGAAACCCGGTATGGTGGCGGTCACCCGCCGGAAGTCGAAGGTGATCGGCGTGCCGTTCGGGGTCGTGATGGTGTACGGGGCGGCAAGACCGATCGTCAGGTAAAGGACCTCCCCTGGTTCGGGTCTTGGGAGGTCCGCAGTCACCCGCACTTCGCGCCACTGGCCGGCGGCAAGATCGCCGATAGGCAGCGTGGTCGCGGCGCCGGGGAGGATGTTCCCCTCCGGAGATCCGGTGGTGGCGTTCAGGCGCTCAATCCCCGTCGTCACGGCAAGATCAGCCTGGGCGCAGTCTTCGCCTGCGAGGTTCCGGACGAAGAAGTCGAGGCTGATCTTGTCGCCCTCGATCGCGATATCGGGGGTGTACCGGATATCCTCCGGGTGGGCCGGGTCGAGGCTGTAGCGGTCACCGAGGGAGAGGGTCCGGCTCCAGGCGGTAGTATTCTGCAGCTGCCAGGTCTCGTTCATCCCGTCGTAGACGATCACCGGGCTCCCGTAAGGACCGCGATACTCGAATCCCGGGCCGAACGGCAATATCCAGTTCACGCGCTTGAGTGGTTCCTGCACGTGCTGGTGCTCCACGGGGAAGGCGGTGAGTATGGCGAGGTTCACCGCGGCAAGGATGAGAACGGCGGCAAGGCCAACCCATATCCACGTCTTCGAGCGCATTGTATCACGTTAGGAAAAGAGGTGATTTAGAGGTATGGGCTCACCATCAGCACTTCTCCTGTCTGTGCGTCGATGACGACGAGCCCTCCCTGGAGGACGTGATCCACGGGCTCGCCTCTCATCGTGATCACCCACGTCAGCGTCTGTACGTCCGGTCGGGTGTACTCGACGGAGAGGTCGGCCGTTGCATCGATCACCTTGATTCCCGGGAACTGCCCGGCCGCGACCTTCAGCGCCTCGTCCCGGGAGAGTTTCGGCTCAAGTGGACATTTGATCTCCCGCTGGATCCCGATATACGAGACGATCTCGCCGGTGCTCGGGTTAAGGTTCACGACGACTGTGTTCGGCGTGAGGACACCTTTGATCTCCTCTCTCCAGGTGGATGAGTACTCGCTGCCCGCATCGCCGTGAGAGACCAGGTTCGACCCGGTAAGCCGCATGTTCTTCCCTGAAAAGCCGTCGTACTTCTCTTCGGCGTAGGCCCTTGCCGCCGCTTCGGCTGCGATCCGATCCAACCGGATCTCATGGGAGTCTTTTCGCGCAGAATCGAACGTGGCGCGTTCGACTGCCCCGGTCCGGGCGTTGACATAGATCTGTCCGCCTCCGGTACCGAAGACGTAGTACTCTCCCAGGTTCAGGCACTCGATCTTCTGATACTCGAGGGTTGCATCGGGTTCGGTGAGAAAGCCCTGCGCTTTTTCCTTCGCAGTATCCACTCCAATTGGAGTGCCAGCGCCGGCCACCGACGCGGCCAGAGCCACGATGACAAGGCACACGATTGCAGTAATTGGTATCCATTTCATAGCTGAATCACCCCATTAAGAGACTCCGTGGCGAGCGGGAGTAAGATAACTGTTGTAACTCCCGGAGATCTCGTAGGTATCCACTCCATGGTAACCGATCGGCCACTGCCAGTAGCAGTCGTCTTTTGCGTTGCTTGTGGCGCTTGCAACGGTCTCCCCGTTTCGCACCCGGTTCCAGAAACTCTCGGACCAGTAGTTTCCGGTTTCGATCTCGACCTCGCCGTCGAACCCGACGCAGATGTCCGCGCCTTTGTTCGTGACGGTCTCCCGGACGAGATCCCCGTTGTAAGGGTTGTCGTGGGACGAATAGCAGGCGAGGTAGACCGCGAGCAGGACATCCCTGATATCGGTTCCATAATCAGATATGTAATACTGGTAGTTTCCCGGGTAGTGACCGTCGGTGTCGGCAAGTATCCAGGACTCCGAGGAAAACTTTATTCCACCGCCTTTATGCGAGTCGTCGTAGTAGAGGCCGTGGCCGTTGAAGAAGAATATCGCATCCGACCTGAACTGATTGTACGCTGTCGATGCTACTGCGTTCGTGGACGACGAGCTGGAGTAGCTCATCGCAGCCTGATCGACCCGTGCGTCGTAGGCCGTCGGCGTCGTATCCGAGCAGTCATAGTTGTGTGCGGGTGGTGCGGCGCTGGCGGCGGCAGGCAGAGCCGCGAGCAGGAGGAGTGCTGCCAGCGTGAATGACCATTGTTTCATAAGTATCCCTCAAGGTGCGCCCGGGCGTTCCTGCACCCGGAACCAGACCTGCATCTGAGGGGAAATCCTATAAAACCCGCTGTCGTGGTTCGGTTCTGGCCGAACAAACCTTAAACTTTGCGATCCGGTTCCGGGCAAGCAGCGGATCTGCGAAGCGTCATACTATAGAAACATTTTTCCGAGGTTCGGAAAAAACCGAACGATGACTGCTGATTTTATATGTTCTAACGACCCAGAATTGCGTCGGGTGCCGCGTGCGGTACCCGCTTGTGTGCGGGGGTCGTCCATCCCCAGGTCTGACGCCCCGGATGACGCACCCCGCAAGCCCGGAGGCAAAGGGAACGTAAGCGTTCTGCGTACTTAAACATGTGCTTCTCCTGCCTCCGAGGACAGAAACTGGAGGAAAACGAAATGAACGGAAAAACTGGAATGCGGGCATTCTCCTTGCTCTTGGCACTGTTGCTGATGAGCGTGGGAGTTGTGCCGGCAGTAGCAGGAACCTCTGAGGTTCCGGTTGAGCAATCGATTCCTGTAGTTGCGGCAAATGAGCAGACACCCTCCGATTCACGTTTCGTGATCGATGAAGATGTGAAAAAAGCAACGCCTCATTGGGCACTGTTTGCCGCCGATGAGCAAGGAAAGAAAAATGCTCTAAATGATTTGAAGATGGCTCAAATCTCCGATGAGAAAAAACAGATGTTATCTGAAGGACTCAGGGAAATTTGGGCAAAATATCCTGTAACTGCGATCCAACGTGACGGTCGAACAGAAGTGACTTTCGTATCTCCTGGCAAGTATGCCTTGACCCAAGAGGAAGAGTCCATCCTTGCTCAGGCCGATGAAGCGCTTGCCGAGTACCTGAACGATAAGTTCGCGACCAAAAGCAGCATTCAGTGGTGGGCGGCTCCCTGTCATCAGGATATCATAGAGACCTCCTGCCTGAAGTGGGGTGTTTCATCTGCATATGCTACGTATGCTCATGATGCAGCAGACGATCCCGACTCTTGGCCTTCGGTCTTGCCCCCTACCGGGTTCGAATGGTTGAATACCTTCATCCAGATCGTGTGTCACTCCTACGATCATTACTACAATCCTGTGCTTGGAACAGGTAATGCTCCGGCACAATGTGAGAACTATGCAAACATTGCCAAAAACTACTACGATCAGTCGTCAATGTACAATGCATACATGAACCTTGGGTATTCAAGCCATTTCCTGACTGATGTAGGAAATCCACTCCATACCGGTATGGAAATTGAACAAGCGCTGAATTCATGGGTTCACACCGAGTATGAGGATTATGTTGGAGAGAACTGGGATCAAGGCAGTGGAGAGGGGTATAACTTCAAGTCGGTTATTCAGAACAACGGGTACTATTACACCATAACTGATCCATCCAGCTCGACGCAATCTCTTGCCGGGTATGCGAAAAACTACGATGATGACCTCTACTATCTGGTGTATAATCACCGGTACACGTTCAGAACTGACCCAGATGTTAGATCGATTACCGAGAACTGCCTCCTCGATATGGCGAAGTATACACTCGGTCTGGTGAAATACGTGAGAGATTGAGGAGGGCTCTCCTCCTCACTTATACGGGGTAAGATATAACCATGGAACCAATGTCATCGTCTGTCATCGTCTTTGCATTACTTGTCGTCCTCCTCCCGGCTGTCTTCGCCGGTCTCCTCTCCCTGGGGTTCTACTACATTCTCGCGAAGGCGCAACCGGCTATCAGCAAACTCGCTCCGATCGTGATCGGGCTGCTCCTGGCCGTCCTGGTGCCGTTTCTCTCCTTTGTGCCACCGATCCGGCCGATTTTACCGGTGCTGAACCTGGTGGTCCTCCAGATGGGCATCCTGACACCGTTCATGCTTATCAGGAACCACCTCCCCGACCGGCACCACTCCACGATCCTCTTCTCCGGGTCCGTGGTCACGGTGGCCGTGCTTCTGATCTACGGGTTTGCAATGGCGTTCGGAAGCGAGGCCCCCTCCCCGGTCTCTCAATTCCTGATGTCTCTGCCCCTGTCCGAGATCGGCCTTCCCATCATGAGCCTGGTTATGGCCTATCTGGCGGCTGCGCTCATATCCGCGGTCATATTCGGCGCCGTGCTCGCGGTCGTAGCCGCATTCCAGCGGCGGAAGGTGCGGAGCGGATGAAGGGGGAGATGACCAGAGCGTGAAACCCGTTGCCTGCAGAGGGCCCGGCATCCTGCTGATCGGGCTCTGCCTTCTGCTGATCTTTGCGGCGGGATGCCTTGTGCCGGAGTACGGGGTGGGCCGCGACATCATGGTCTTCAAGGTCGATGCCGGGGGGACGGAGCAGTGGCAGACGGTCATCGATACCGGGGGTGACGATCGCGCATCGTGCATCGTCCAGACCGCCGACGGCGGATATCTCATTGGAGGAGAGGTCTGGCCCTGGCGCGGGGACCAATCCTACGGGATCTTCAAGATTGACGACGGCGGCTCGGTCGCCTGGAACGCCACCGGCAGGGGGTCCCCGGTCTCTTCCGTCGCCGAGACGACCCGGGGCGCCATCGTAGCGGTTGGCGAGTCCGGGGTCCTGCTCCTCGATCCGGCGGGGGAGATCCTGGAGAGCGACGTCGAGGCCGACAGCATCCTGCAGTCGGTTGTCGGGACTGCCGCCGGTGGATTTGTCGCCGCCGGGACCGACGGCAAAGACTTCCTTGTGCTTAAACGGGATCGAAACCTGACGGAGGAGTGGCGGAAGACCTACGGATCGACGACCGGGGCGGCCTACGCGAAGATCATCATCCAGACATCCGACGGCGGGTATCTGGTGGGCGGTCCGATCTATCTTCCGGACAGGACCGGCTCTGACGTGTGGATACTCCGGTTGAACGCCACAGGCGATCTGCTCTGGAATGCGACGCTCGGCACGCCGCTGCTGTACAACGACGTGCACTTCATGAGCGAAGCGCTGGGGGGCGAGTGCACCGTCATCTACAACAACGTAACGCTGGAGGAGGTCATCTTTGATCCGGAAGGGAATGTGCTGGAGGAGAGGACGCTCAATGCATCAACTCCGATCATCAAAACGATCGATGAAGGATACGTATCCGGCACTGTCACGTACCGGTCCGCATCCCGGTTCCTGATCCTCCCCGACCGGGTAGGTGTCCCTCATGTCATGAAACTCAATGCCGATGGACTTCCGGAGTGGGATACCGAACTGAACGCCACGTTTGAACTGTTAGGCGACGCAGTCTCGGTCATCCAGACCACCGACGGCGGATATGCTTTCTTGATGAACAGACACAACTACCCGAGAGAGCCCCGGTAGCCGGAAGCCGACCTTTCATCCCTTGTAGGGAGATCAGCCCCCTTATCTTTCGGGAACATCAAGCGGGCATGCAAAGGATCGGACAGAAGACGAATCTTGTTCCTGTAAAAATCGCGTTCTTCGCTCGGTTCTAGCGAAACGGGTCTGAAGTCTTTGGTTCCCCGCGCAACGGCATGGGTGAAGGTGAGGTCGCCGGGGGCGGCAGAGTACTGGGTGGCAAGGCCCTGTGAATCGGAAGATCATCTTACAATAAGAAGCTTTATGTTGAATTCGGTCAAAACCGAACGATGACTGCTTATTTTATATGTTTTAAAGACCCAGAATCGCATTGGGTGCCGCGTGTGGTGCCCACTTGTGTGCGAGGGTCGCCCATCCCTGGTTGCCGCCCCGGATGACGCACCCCGCATGCCCGGAGGCAACAGGATGTACGCATTTCGTGTACTTGAAGTCATCCTAAAAGTTTCCAGCGGCTGACGATTCCTATAGTTCAGAGCATTCTGTCGCCTCCCCGCGAAAAATTGAGTGGTCTCTGGCGTCAAACCTCTGATACGGCTCCTCTCTGGGTATCGCCACGCGGGGGAGGGATCGGGAGGGGGATGCCCCCTTCCCGGCTGAGGTGTTTCGGGATCACCTCCTTAACATGCGTGCCTCTTCCGTCCTCCGGCGAACGAGAATGGAGGAAAAACATGAATGGAAAGATTGGAGCATGGGCGTTCTTCATGCTCCTGGTAACGGTTTTCGTAGGAACAGCATGCGTAATCCCGGTCAGCGCCGGGATGGGCGACGATTCCGACGCGATCTACCCGGAATTTGGTGTGGAGTACAAACAGATTTATAATACCAGGAACAACCTGCCAAACTCGCCCGCCATTGCCGAGGGCTTCTATGAAGTGTTCGATAATGCCGGGTGGGGGTGTAATTTCTACATAGGCGATTGGGATAGAGACACCCAGCGGTGGGACTGGGATTCGGATGCAGCCCATGTCGATAGCGTGGACCTTGTCTTCTGGGCAGGACACGGTGACGACAGTTTCATTCTTCTGGATGGTCTCCTGCCTGTTCTCGCCTGGGTGTATTTTCATGACTGCAACTGGGGTGATCAGGATCTGGAATGGATCTTGCTACATTCGTGTCATACTACCCAGATTCCCGGAGAATTCAAAGCGTGGCCGCATTGGGCCTTAAATGGTGCTCATCTGGTTTGCGGGTTCGACACGGTCGGCTACGACTACGCCGAGGATGGAGCGGCCGTCGCAAACAAGCTCTTTAACAATTATAAGGTACGTCACGCGTGGTATTTTGGGCTGGATGAGACCCACGGAAACGACGTTTGGATAGGGACCATTGGTGAGAACGCCGCTTGCGGTGATGATCGCATCTGGGGAGAGGGATCTGTGATCGCCGATCCACCTGTTGACAGTGAGATCTACCGGTGGTTATTCCAGTGCAACTAAATTGAGGTCTTCGTTATGGAACTAAAAATGGTTGGTGCATTTGTCTGTCTCGCTCTGGCGTTCGCAGTCGGGTGCATGTGGGTTCTTGGTCCTGGTCAGGCTCCGGTGAGTCCTCTCCCCGCCGTGGCGGGTGCGGGTGAAGGTACGTACTCTCTCGCTGCAGAGTTCCCGGAAGTGCAGGGCTCGTATACGCTCTACCGGGTGGTTCCGGTCACCGTCACGAAAGAGCAGGTTCGGGAGATTGCGGAACGGTTCGGGCTCTCGGGAGAACCGAAAGCGGTCAGCGAGGTGACCGGGGAGTTCCTCCTTGTCGACACCTCGAAGGAACCGGAGGAGCACATGTCGGTGTATGCACATTCCGGCGCCGTTGCCTACCACATCCTTGACAAAGAGTTCCCGACCGAAGTGACCGAGCAACCTGACCTTCCCTCGGACGCGGAGGCGGAGAAGGTTGCTCTCGCATTCCTTGAGAAGACCGGTATGTGGTCGCCGGACGCCCAGGTCGTGAAGACCGAGGTGAACCAGAAGCAGGAGATCTGGGAAGCAGGTGCCACCGAACCGAAGGTGTCGTACGACGTCACCAAGGCAGTCAGGTTCGGCCGGTCGCTCGACGGGCTGCCGGTCTATGGCGACGACGAATTCGCGGCGATCCTGGGCGACGGCGGGGAGGTCGTTGGGCTCGTGAAGACCTGGCGGGAGGTGGAACTGGACGGGAATGTCAGCCTCCGGTCTCCCGAGGAGGCGTATGAGGATCTTCGTGCAGCACGGACTGTCCGCCCTCACACGGGGCAAGAGTACGACCAGATCACGATCGAGAATATCACAATTGGTTACTGGATGGAGCCAAGGGGTTTCGTGCAGGATCAGGTCCGGCCGGTTTATGCGTTTTCCGGAACCGCGCTCCGGGACGGTGTAGAGGAGCCGTATGTCGAATATGTCTTTGCCGATGAGGGAAAACGGTGAAGCCTGCTTTCCCTCTCATATTTTTGGATGTTTGTAGCCGGGCACCGTCCATGAACGAAGACCCCGGAGCACCGGTATGACCGGATTCGGCTTTACTCAGGCGGTTCTTATAACCCTGGAGACCATAGTTTCCCTGGGTCCGGTCTATCTCTGAGGTGATCCTATAATTATAAGACCCCTCAGATAAAACCTGGGGTCATGGTATTCCGGGAAATTGACGATGATCTCTGGGAGATTGTTCAGAACCACCTT